>TARA_R100001594_G_scaffold94226_4_pt1 | contig 13256 bp, 24 predicted proteins | sample TARA_R100001594 | Tara Oceans TARA_R100001594 (sample SAMEA2622752) | marine metagenome | biome: marine biome (ENVO:00000447); feature: marine epipelagic mixed layer (ENVO:xxxxxxxxx); material: "saline water (ENVO:00002010), including plankton (ENVO:xxxxxxxx)" | depth 150 m | reverse complement strand
AGACTTAGATCTTCTACGCATCGGCTTAGCACCCTTACTACGATTGGTCTTCAAACTAACAGCTCTAAGGTTCGACTTTGAGTTGTTGTTTGGATCACCGTCTTTGTGATCAACCTCGCGTGAATCGCCCTTCTTAAGACCCATTTTCCTGCGGGCCTTGTTGCGATTGTTTCGCGCATCTTTCTGTTTTCGGGTTCCGTGGTACTCGTCGTACTCTTTACGGTAGTTACGAGCCATCAGGACTTGCCTTTGGTAATCCCGGTGTACGGTCCATTGACCTGAGGAGAGTTGTTTACCTTGTGGTCAAAGTATTCGGTCTCAATCGCCGTCTTCAAACGAGACGTCCAATCGTTTCCGTTCTCATCCAACATGCCAGCACGAGCTTTGTCAGCTGCGGCATCAAGCAAACCATCACCATCAATGCCAGCACCAGGAAACGTATCCTTGAATTGTTGCGCATATTTGCCAGCTCGTAAGAGCTGAGCCCCAGTCAATTTAGGTTTAGCCACGTCGACTCCTCTTTCGAACCAAAAACATCTGCTCCGCAAGCAAACCCTCATCATTCAAATCAGCCATTTCTTGCTCAGTCGGGTACTCCATCTCTTTCGGAGGAGGCAATTCCCCTACCTTGTACCCATCTGGGTGGCCCAAGGTCTGCCAAAGCAGGCTGTTCTTTGTAAGACCCTTCGAATACGCCGTATCAAATGCGCCAAAGTCAGTCTTCTTAGGAGTTGAAGGCGGCTCAAACTTGGTTTCAGGCTTGCCAACAACAGGATCCATCGTCGGAGTATTGGTCGTGCCTTCAAGAGCTGCACCAACATCCAACCGTGCCAGGTCAATTTTCTTCGCGCCAGCCATATCTAAACCTTTTCGATGCGAATCCTGTCTCTAATGTCAGGATATTCTGGAGTATAGGAAAACTCAAACCGACCAACCTGCGGATGAATGGTCTTGAAAACATACTCGCGCATACCATCACGCATGCGTCTACCGCCAAATGCCATGTTCCACTCACGCATGTCACGGTCGAATACCTCCTCGACCATCGCTCGAGTAATGTTTGCACCGTCACTGACGGCCTGGAGCTCGAACTCCTCCAACATGCCAAATGAATCCATGTTCTCAGACAAAGACAAGTCGTCATCACTCATCATGTCCATCTGCTCTAGAACCTCGTAGCTATTCTCCCAAGGTGGCTCCATATCAATGGTCTCGTCACCCATAGCAAGCGATGCCGCATCTGCTTCAGACATGTTCGACATCGCAGCACTCTTAGAGAAATCACGCACGCGCTTACCAAGAGAACCAGAACGAATGTTTGAAAGTGTGTCCATGCTCACAGGCATCGGGTCAGAACCCATCGGATCCACCATACTCCGCTCCAACTCCAAGTCATCACCATTCATAAACGATGAATAGTCGTCGCTAAACTCAACAGGAAGAATCTGAGTAGAACCATCGTCTCCAACCAACTCCATTGAGCTCTCACCACCACCCATGGCATTGCTCACCTTGTGAATCTTGCCCAACCCAGGAATAGAGCTGCCACGAGCTGCAGACAACGGAACCTCTGTAGTCTCACCAGTACGAGTGTCCTGAACCGTTATCTTTCCATCAATCTGCATAGGGCCAGCCTTCGAGCGAGCCTCCGATGGAGACGAGAGTTGGACTTTGTACGAGCTTCCCTCGTAGCCCTCGCCTGAATCGCTCTCGATTCTGCCGCGCACAGTGCTACCGCCAGGAAGAACACCCCTAAACTCTTTACTCTCAAACGGCTTGGCTGCATCACCTGACTCCCCCGGACCAAGAGCTGTCAACATCTCATCGACACTCACTTCATTCGACCGAGCAAACCCGCCCGGCGAACCGTGATCAATACCAGCAGGACCACTTTCTTTTGCGTATTCCTTCAAAGCATGGTCTACACGAACCTGCTCTGCCTCGAATGGACCAACTTCTGTTATCTCCGCCATGGCTCCTCCAAACTACAGATACCAAATCTTAGCACCTAAAGCATAAAAAAACCCTCCGGCGGAGGACACCACCGAAGGGTTTAATTACACAACATGAGTTGAAAGTGTGAGCCAGCTACTACAATCACTGTCGGACACCACGACCAACAGTTTCGCTAAGTCACACACAAACATCCTATCTGAACCCCGTTTCATCGTCAATCAAACCAACGGGACTCATCTATGGATTCCTCGTCGAGCTGGCGCAACCTGAAGTAAACACTCGGCCCCTCAACCTTCGATGAATAACGCTTCTTCTTGCGGACATCGCAAACACCCTTGTCGTCCCGCAACACACCAGCCATCACCAAAGCGTCCAGCAGGCACTTCTCAATGTTGTCTATGTCTGGCTTAGATGTGTGAAGTAGACGACTCTCTGGATCCTTCTTGCGCAATAAACGCTTAGGTCTCGGAAATACCGCAACAAATTCAATCTCTACAGCTCCATCCAACGGAGCACCATTCCACTGACTCCTCACCACAAACGCACAAGAACGCTCCCAGTCAGCTGTCTTCTTTGGTGTGTACAACTTCACATACCCACCTCGTGTAGTACCCCTCGGTCTTCCCTTGCCAATCGGTGGACCAGGCACATCACACTCAAACAACCACACCTCATTCTCCATTGATCATCTCCTCGAATGAACGCATCTTCTCAGCAAGCCTGTCTACAACAGGACCATCATCAAGATCAGATGCCTTACGCTGCAGTGACCACACAACCTGAGACACATGGTTGAAGCTGTCAGGATTCTCCCACCAACGATTGATCATCATGAATCGAGACACACTCGCCAACTCACGAGGAACACGAATCACCCACCACTCCATGTCTCGCCACTGATCAACGTAGATAGCCTTGCGAGACAAGTAGTCGTACCACTCACTCAGTACCTCATGAACAAGACGCAACATCTGCTGCGACTGCTTCTCCTTCTCATCAACGCCAAGCCCAGGTTGTTGTTCCTGGTCTTTCTTCTTTGATGCGTAACGACGGATACTTTTCTTTCCACTGAACCCAGGATGCATACTCTAAAACCTTTTCTAAATCTGACACACTACACATCACCCATCGTAACGCAGGATGCTCCATCTTCATCCTCAATGGATATGGCAACGCCTCACCTCGTGACCACAACTCCTCTACTCTAAGCCACCACTTGTTGTGCGTTGGACTACGATCATGACACGGATACAACTTTACTGTCCGATGATGAATGCTCACATGATGACGTAGATTGCCTCGAGTCTCGTACACATACTCAGCAACTGAACCCAACTCGTCTAAGTCAATCTCACCCACTGACTCAAAGAGCTCATACGCTCTTCTGTGTAGTACTCGTATTGCTAACCATGCTGCTGTCTCCCACTGTGCATTCGGCTTGTTCCTACGAACTACCATTGCTCGCTCAATCACTCGTCTCCATCGCTTAGTGATTCGCTCTTGTGAAACAACCAGTGCTCTACCAAATGGATCCACAATGACAAGTTGTCCACAACGAACATTCTTTCTCTCTCTGTGAATACACCATCGATGCTGCTCAAGAGCATTGCGTCTCTCTCGCTCTATGTCCTTTGAATCAAATCCACCCTTTGCTCTAGGACCAATGTAGTAGATGTCTTGTACACAACGAACAACATCACAGTAAGCATCTGCTATTCCAATGAATCGACAGATGACATCACCAGGTAAGAACCACTTCCTTGCCTTACCATTCACATCAGCAATCGTACTGAGCTCTACTTCCGATGAGTCTACTCCGAGCTCCAGCAATACTCGCTCTGCTACATCATCTTCTGTAGGTCTCTCCTTTACACCAATGATTCCATCAGAAGGAAAGAGCTGACCAAGAATGATCCAGTGCTCTAATGAATTGCTTCCCCAGTCCAACGCCAATGAATCATTCCTATCCGACATACTTCCAACCGAATCTTTGTTCCACCATTGAGAAGCATCGGTAGATACACACGCAACTCACCATCATCGTCTTCTTCTACTTCCTCATCCATCACATCAACCATGATGAAGTCCTCGTTGACTGATGCAATCAAGAAAGAGAGTTGCTGCTCATAGCAACCACGAGCTGCTACAGACATCTCAATATCTTCGATTGAATCGAACACTACTTCTTCTGGCTCGTCATTGTTCCAAAGCATCGATGATCATCCTACCAAGAATCTCTGCTATCGGAGGACAAACAGCATTGCCAACCTGGCGATACAGACTCTTCTTTGTTCTACCCTCGAATGGATAATCATCAGGAAATGCTTGGAGCTTTGCACACTCTCTCCATGTAAGTCTCCTCACTCCTGCTGCTCTCCATGTGGCATCCGCTGCAGTCATAGGTGTCTTCGATGGATCAAACTTCTGATGACGTGCTCCCTTGTCATCACGACAAGTCACTGCTGGTGATGGCTTATCCAGTCTCCATGGTTCGCTTCCTGGCTGTGCAACAAATGGTCCTGCATTCCCAATGGTTACTGCTGCAACAGTAGTCGATGGTTCATTGGTAATGTCTCTGTATGTACGCTTGTCATTCTCTCTTGGTGTTGGATTCCTCCCACCACCAATAAACTTCTCCATACCCAAAGCATCACGAATGGTCTTCCATGGTTTTACTGGTGAACCAAACATCGTTCCTTGTAGTGCAGTGTTCGGTGGTCCATGTGTTGGTGATGGCCACTTCACTGGACCTTCCCCTGCAACCAAGAAGATACGACGACGATGTTGTGGAACACCATAGTCAGCAGCATCAAGCATCATGTGTCCTACCCAATCGAATCTCTTCTTGAACTCAGGAATGATCCATCCTTCCCAATAGCAACCAGGACACTGTTCTACATCGCCAGTGCAATCTGCTTTGTGGTAGGTCAAACCCGGTACGTTCTCACACATGACATACCGTGGACCAATGCCTCTAGACTGTAGATGGTCAATGATGTCGAGAGTCCATGGCCAACCATTCCTCTCATCAAGAGCACCCTTCCTCTCTCCCGCAGTAGAGAAAGCCTGGCATGGTGGTGACGCCCACAGCAGGTCTACTCTCTCAATGTCTTCATAGTGCGACAGGTCTCTGACATCGCCATGTACAGCAGGAAAGCCAGCAGCCTTCAGTGACTTGGCTGCATCCTCATCCCACTCTACACACACTGCATGTTCAAGCCCTGCGCAGCGTAGACCAGTAGATGCTCCCCCAGCTCCAGCAAACAAGTCAACACTAACCCATTGGTTCATTCGTCCTCCTATATCCGTGGTGTGTACCAACGATATCAGAGCATCTGCCTGGGGGCAAACTTATGCATGGGGGGTTGTGGGGGTATCCCCCATCGAATGTGATAGTGTGCGGCCTGGCTGAGCTCACCCTGTCTGGGGTCGGGGAGCTTGCCGGTCTGGGAGCTTGGGGAATCGCCCAGCGGGGAGAGCTGTCGTTGACCCGTCAAGTGTGGTGATAGGTGCGGGGTTAGGGGTCTGATTTTGGGCTAAAAATGGGGTCTGGGGGCTAATAAATGTCAAGGAGATGTCAAGAGGTGTGTATTTTATGGTTTCAGCGTTGACAACACCCAAGAATCATGCGATCTTCAGAACATCGGAATCAACCGATATCAACGGAGAGTCGAAAATGACCAACACCACACAAAATGCCCTTTGCCCCCAAAACCTCGTAGCCGCAGCCGCGTTGACCCGTGGCGGCCAGTTCGCCTACCTGTCCATGCACCGTACCAAGACAGGCGACCTTGCAGACCGCTTGTTCCAAGTCGGCTTCTCATACCAGAACCTTCTCGAGCGTGCCCTTGAAGACATCAACGCACTGACCCCCGGTGACGTGGTCGCCAAGTGTCACCACTGCGAGTCGGTCGAGTTGGCTGAGAAGGCTATCGCCCAACAGAAAGCATCCTGGGAGAAGAGCCTCACCCGCGAGCAAGAAGGCGAGACGGATTCCGACTACACTTGGATCGGTCCCGGTGTCGGGCTCAACGCCAACAACCCAGACCGCGTTTATGTCCGTGGCTTGCAGGTTGACGTTCGATACCACGAGCGAGTCGAGAAGAAGACCCAGTCCAGAAAACTCACACTCGTCAAGGCTTGGATTCGTCGTCAGTCTCGAGTGAGCGACTACCGCATGATGAGTTTCACCATCTCTCCCGCGAACTTTGACGCACTGTCCATGGGAGGTCAGACCCTGACCCCCGCCGACTTTGCCAAGATGGTTGTGGTCGCCCCGTAGGGGCATTGGGGGAGAGGGGGCGGCACCCTCTCTCCCCCCTCCGTCCGGGGCTGGACCGCCTCGCCTGATGAGACTCATGGAGAGTCGAAACGGAGAAACCACAAACAAGGAGACAGCCATGACGCTGTTTGAACTAGGACAAATCGTAGCAACCCCCGGAGCACTCGAGACCATGGATCGTCTTGGCATCCATCCTCAAAACCTTCTGTTCCGTCACAGCCTCGGAGATTGGGGCGACCTTGACGAAGAAGACAGCCAGTTGAACGATGAAGCAATCGCAACCGGACAACGAATCCTGTCTTCCTACAAGATCCAAGGCGAGAAGGTCTGGGTCATCACCGAGTGGAACCGCAGCGCAACCACCATCTTGCTTCCAAGCGAGTACTAATCAACCTCAACCCCGCCCCCTCCGGGGGGCGGGTCACCCTACGGAGAAACGACCATGCTTCAAACCAGACCACAAAACATCTGCAACGATTTAGTTGAGACCCTGAGACGATACGTCAACGCGGGAACGATCAGCCAGGCCCAAGCCTGTAAGGTTCTTCTCAAGTTCTACGAGATGCTAGATGAGGGGGTCCAGTGATGGACCCACAGTTCTGGATCGAGTGGCTGATCTTAGTTGGCCTAATGTTTGGAGGACTTTGGGTCATCCCAGACTGAGCCAGCTGGCTGAAAGATTGGGGCCTCGGGCGAAAGCTCGGGGCCTTCTTGCGTCTGGGGGAAGAGTGATAGTTTCAACGCGAACCAGGTCGAGCCGTCTAAAAAAAACAAAACTTTCTCTACTTCTATACCCGCCAAAGGAATTTGGTTTCGTTCTGTATATTGAAGGGAATGAGAGTTTTTTCGATTTCTATATCCGTTGAGGCAATCAAGTTTCCTTCTTCATTGTAGCGAACAGAAAAAAACAAAACTTTTTTGTCCGCCTAAACCATGACACCACGTCTTGTATTGTAGGAGAACAACATGGACTGGTTTGAAGAGAGAGAAGACGAAAACCGCAACCTCGCAAAAAGCTTCATTGGCCTAGTCGCCAAGAAGTTGAGTGCAGAGCTAATCGAGATGCGTGATGCTGGCGTCGATGCGGAAGAAGAAGATGTGCAAGAGATGATTGGCCTCTTGCATGGACTGAACCTCATTGTGGTAGAGCAAGAACTCGGTGAAGCAATGAAGAAAAGTATGGAGGAGGCAATCACATGAATCCCCCTCCGTAACTAGGCTGCGACACAGCATGAAACACCACAAGACCTCGAGCGAAAGCTCGGGGCCTTCTTGCTTTTGAGTCGAGCTCAACGACAGCTCGAGCTGAGCTCAATCCTGTCGGGGGCGTCTGGGATCGTACCAGGTCGCACCGGCCAGCGGGAGCGTCTGGGCACGCTCCAAGTCGCACCGTGCCTTGTCAAGTAAATGTCAAGGGTGTGTTTTAGGTGTTGTCAGTTCCGATACCATGTGACATATTGAAAGGGTAGCAACGACGCTACAGACACCACGGAGCAAACAATGAGATTCGAAACTCACAATGAAACCACAGTACTTAGCGGCGGGACATGCTTGCAGGGCTACATCACGATTGACTTTGATCGATTGGTAGCCGTATTCGGAGAGCCTTGCGCAGAGAGAGGATACAAAGTCGATTGGGAATGGGAAATCGAGTTTGAAGACGGTACAGTCGCGACTGTCTACAACTGGAAGAACGGACCTAACTATTGTGGAGAGCAAGGTCTAAACCAATATGAGATCAAGGAATGGCACGTCGGAGGCCGTTCCAGCGCTGCAGTCACTTTAGTAGAAAACGCACTCAACATTGCATAAACCTCAACGGGGGCCGCAAGGCCCCCATCACCACGGAGCACAACATGCACTTTCAACATCTCAACATCACAGTAGGACCGGAAGACCTCAAGACTGGTCTACCCTTGTGGGTAGAATGGCAAGGCGAACGGTTCTATACACCACAGTTTCAAGAAATAGAGGCGTGGGTTTTCGATAGCGTATGCGAGACCCTTGACGGTCAACGGATCGAGCCAGACGGGGTAGCTCACAATGGTTGCCCCTCGTGGCTTCTCGCATTGGGAATAATGTAAACGTGGTGGGGTGACGGGTAGCCCGCAAGGGTCCGTCACCCCTTTTCACTTTTGACCAGGTTGATTCGAGCTCGAGCTGTCGCGCACCGAACGCGCCTTGAGGATGGCGTGATAGTTCGGGCGTGTGGGCACGGTCCAAGTCGCACCGTAAATCATTTCGTTATCGTGCTTGACAACCTTCCTGTATCAATGCTATTTATAGAAAGTGGAAATGATTCCACGACACCACAAGGAGCAACAGCATGGATAAGATAGAAAAGAAAATGACGGCTTATGCGAATAAGCACCTACTTGGTAGGAGCATCGCTCAAGTTCGATACCTCAACAAAGACGAAGCAGAGCATCTCGGATGGGATCAACGAAGCCTTCTGCTTGAGTTGGACAATGGAACCATTGTCTTTATGTCGCAAGACGACGAAGGCAACAATGGCGGCACGTTGTTTGGCATGACGACAGACGAAGAACTAACCTTTTCGGTTCTGTGGTAGGAGGACGACATGGGATACTGTATGCATCAACTGGACTGGCACATCAACATAGCCTCCGCCGATAAGGCGGGGGCGCTTGCCGCGATCAAAGCAATGCCGGAATCGAGCAGGTGGTCTTGGGTCAGTAGCAACGAGGTCTTGTCTGCAGAGACACTCGAAGAGGCTTTGAAGGCGTGGCGATGGGAAGCCGTCGCAGACAAGCAAGGCAACATCAACTACCTGCATTTCATGGGCGAGAAGTATGGGGAAGATCCCCTACTGCTAAAAGCCATTGCGCCTTTCGTGGAGGACGGATCCTTTATTGAGATGCAAGGCGAGGATGGCGAGCGCTGGCTGTGGAGGTTCAGCGATGGGGAGTTGGAGACACTCGAGGCGCAAATCAGCTACGGGTATAAACGTAGGTCGCACCACGAGTAGGGAGGTTTGCTCCTGGGGTCAGGGCTACGGTCCTGGCCCCTTTTTTTTGCCTGGTCTACCTGGTTTCGAGCTCGAGCAAGCCAGCTGCGGATGAGCTCGCCCACAGCTCGAGCTGTTTCTAAACGCGCCAGGTCGCATCGAGCTCGTGTGGGCACGCGCCAGGTCGCATCGCGCTTGTGTGGGCACGCTCCAAGTCGCATCGCATTTATATGTTATCGCGCTTGACAACACAGATCATAAAAGCTATGATGTCTATACACCACAACAGAGGACACCACACATGAGACGAATTGTTTTATACGAAGGGCCATCGGCTATCGATGGCTCACCAATTGTAGCGTTGACATCTAACATTGATCGCAAGTCTAAAAACGTAAAGACCGCAGACGAAGTCCAGACCTATATCCTACGTCAGGATGTCAAGCCTAACGCGGCGATCAGGTCAGGAGAGGACACGTCAATTTGTGGCGGATGCGCACACCGATCAGTGGCATCGGGCGGATCGGGCGCGTGCTATGTGATCGCCTTTCGTGGACCGCTCGCTGTTTGGGGCGCTTACAAGCGAGGCAATGTGATCAGGCCATCGGACGCGGAGATCTCCGCCATGGTAGCAGGCCGGACGATCCGACTCGGATCCTATGGCAATCCGTCTGCTATCCCTGCGGATCGTTGGGAGGTATTGCTTAAACAGTCGAAGGGCCACACTGGATACGATCACAGGTGGCGCGATATCGATCCTGCAGTGTGGGCACACCTTGTCATGGCAAGCGTTGACACGCCGGAAGAAGCACACGAAGCGCTTGCGATGGGATACCGGACGTTCCGAACCCGTTTACCTGGCGAAGTGTTGATGCCACACGAGCGCGTGTGTCCGGCATCGCATGAGTTCGGGCAAGTGTTGTCTTGCGAGCAGTGCAGAGGATGTGACGGCACACGACGTGGACAAAAACGAAAGTCCTACGCCATCATAGCCCATGGCCCGACAGCGAAGAGATACGAAGAGTGGAGAGCGAGCCTGTGAAAACGGGCTCAGCACGCTCGAGCCAGGCACAGCTCGGGCGTGCATCTCGGCCAGCTGGGTTTCGAGCTCGAGCTGTCGCTCAGCCAAACAGTTTGGGCACGGTCCAAGTCGCATCGACAAAGTTTGGGCACGCTCCAAGTCGCATCGACCAGCGTAGTCAGTGTTGACACCAGCTCAGAATCAGACTACAATACCCTTGTGGGAATGACCCCACACATCACATGAGAGACACCACAATGAGATACTTTTTATTCAGAGACGGCTTGATTATCGGCACATCAATCGACGAGGCAACGGCGCTTCGGATGTTGTTGGGCCAACTATGCCGGACCCCCGGAACCTACGCCATCATGACGATGACCGACGAAGACTTTCAGTCACGAGGCGACTTCGACTACCGTGATGCCGATAACCTCAGAATGACCTACGACAGTACATCGTATCTTCTTGAGGCTTCACAGTCGCTGTGGACACCAGAAGAGATTGATGCATGGCACAAGCGTCAGCCCGGATCAAAGAAGTACGAACCCAAGGTTCGCCACTTCTACATGGACTGGTTCAACAAGACCGTTGAGGGATACTGCCAAGGTCAGCGTTGGAATGGTTGGAGTTGCCCCTATTTCACTAAGGCACAGATCAATGCATTGATGCCCATGGTGAACACAGAGGAATACGGAATGTACCTGCACTGGGCAGAGGATAAAGAAGGAAATCCTATCCTACGAAACCTGCTCGACCCATCTTCAACCGGCAGCGAAAAAGAGGAGTGGAGCGCTACGTTTATCCAAGGCGTCAACGAACCAGTGTGGCCAGTCGGAGCATTCTGCTGGGTGTGGTCTTCTGAAGACCATCCACATATCGAGACCGAGAATGGTTGGGTTCGAATGGATTCAGCACCTGAACTGCTGGATGCGTTGGAGAACCTGCTTCCATACTTGGAAGAGCGTTCACAACCCGGCGACAGATGGGCAGTACTGTGCGCACGCGAAGCAATCGCCAAAGCCAAAGCCAAAGGAGGTAAGTGATGAACGAGTACACCGTAGGATTACAGCGAACCCAGATCGTAGCAGCCACCGTCACCGTCAAGGCTTCCTCCCCGGAGGAGGCCATGGCGAGAGCGGAGGACTGGATGAACAATGGGCGGGACTGGTCGGACTCCGACGAGTTCGTCACGGACGTCGACGATGATCCGTATGGCGGGCATGGGCTCGACGATGCGGAGTGGAGCGCAGATAGCGACGTAAAACTGGATGGTTCGGATTGCGAGAAGTGCAGCGAGTTCGTTCCAGTCAGCGAGTACTGCGGCAACGACAAGCCCAACGGGGAAACCGAATACCTTTGTTCGGACTGCTACGTGCCGAAGGAGGAATGACAAGCTCGGGGCTCGCCCGGCGACAGCTCGAGCTGTCGTTGGGCTGAGCTCCTCCTGGTGGTGTGATGTGGTGTCCGCCACCAGGTTTGTTTGTCAACGCACCAGGTCGCACCAGTCTGGGCACGCTCCAGGTCGCATCGGACAGCGGGGGAGAAGCTCAAATCAGAAACCCGTTATCGTTATTGACACCACTACCCAACCTGACTATACTTACCTTTGAAGCCATAAGGAGGCAGCATGAGAAAAGACACCACACGACAATCCATCGCAGGTTTCGACAACCTGTGGGCAACCATCAGCGACACGCACCAGCGCTGGGACGAGGGCGAGATTGACGACGCAACCGCCAAGTCCGAGTGCGATGCAGCAGTGGTTGAATACCTCGGCCTCGCACCGAAGAAGGAAGACACCAGCAACATGATGGAGACCCCACTGCAGGGAACCATCAATGTACACGAAGCATTCGTGACCATGACCGTGCCAGTTTCAGTCGCCATGCGCGTAGCCGACACCGAGTTGATGCAGATGGGAGAAGCCCACCGAGATGCCTGTGAGAATGTCGAGGCAATGCTCCGGCAAGACCTTGAAGAGGAGTACGGCATCGATAGCGACATGGCAATGAAGTACCACGAACGGGTCGGGTACTACGGGGAGGTGAAGTGATGACTCTCGAGAACTTGAAAGCACGAATCCAACTCCTCGAGTTTGCAGGCGATGATGGAATCATCTCCGATTGGGTGTACCTCAACGAGGAAGAGTTGCGGGAAGAGTACAACTGGGTTGCCAAACTCCCCCCTGGGATGATCAGACTCATGGCAGATGCGATGGGCTCATGGGCAAAGGAGGTGAAGTGATGACTCACAAAGAGATCATGGTGTTCTTCCTTGAGCCCGAGATTGGAGACATCCTCTTCATGCTTGAAGACTACATCCAGAAATCAGAAGACAACCTCTCCATCTTCGGTGATCCCGAAGACGACATCGACAAAGAGGTTCAAGAGATCATGCAAGCAAACCTCGCGGTGGCCCTCCGACTGGAGGAGAAACTCACCAAATCATTCGAACTTTCCAAGGAGACAGGACAATGACACCCACCGAATTCATTCTCAACGGACTCTACGCAGCATGCGACAACGCTCACGACATGGGATTGAAGAGCGAGCCCGGCGCTGTAAACCTGGTGGTCGATGGCGAAAGCTTATTGACCATCGAACAGTATGCGCTCTGCGTAATCCTCGATGACATCTGCGAAGGTGGACCCGATGACGAGCCCGAGTGCGGATACCTCACATGTCAATACGATGATGAGGACAACCAAGTCATGTTTAAGCTCGGAGTGCTACGACAAGCTCTTGGCCACGCCCTCGTTCAGTTTCATGCGGAGGGAATACAATGACACTCAAGAAGGACGAGCTTGAACTCATCGAAAACACTGACGGCCTGGTCGTCTACGACAACAAAGACAAGGAGGTCGTTGCCAGGTCGGACAAAGCCGGGAACGGAGAAGCGATCCTCGAGGTAGATGGAGAACGATGGGTGCTCTGCTGGGTGCGGATGCCAGGCGGTGGACAATGATGAGCTCCCAGCTCGTCGAGCTCGAGGCCTGGTCGCACAGCTCGAGCTGTTTGGGCGCGGAC
>TARA_R100001594_G_scaffold41925_6_pt1 | contig 13308 bp, 4 predicted proteins | sample TARA_R100001594 | Tara Oceans TARA_R100001594 (sample SAMEA2622752) | marine metagenome | biome: marine biome (ENVO:00000447); feature: marine epipelagic mixed layer (ENVO:xxxxxxxxx); material: "saline water (ENVO:00002010), including plankton (ENVO:xxxxxxxx)" | depth 150 m | reverse complement strand
GATGCTATTAAAGCTAGAATGAAAGGAAAGAAGATCGTCTTCTGTCTACCAGGCAGAGGATGTTCTTTTGTCTTTTTGAAGAACTTTGTTCAACTCTGCTTTGACATGGTTCAAAACAATATGAGTATCCAGATTAGTCAGGACTACTCATCAATGGTTAACTTTGCACGTTGTAAGGTATTAGGTGCTAACGTATTACGTGGTCCTGATCAGAAACCTTGGGATGGTAAGTTAGAGTATGACTATCAGTTGTGGATTGATTCAGACATCGTATTTACAACAGAGAAGTTCTGGCAACTTTGTGATCTTGCCGTTCCTGCTGAAGGTGACGAAAAGCGTATCACTGCTGGATGGTATGCTACTGAAGATGGTAGTACTACTTCCGTTGCACACTGGTTGGAAGAAGATGACTTCCGTAAGAATGGTGGTGTTATGAACCACGAAACCGTTGAGACTATTTCTAAGCGTAAGAAACCATTCACAGTAGACTATACTGGTTTTGGTTGGGTTATGATTAAGAATGGTGTCTTTGAAGATAAGAAGATGACTTATCCTTGGTTTGCCCCTAAGATGCAAGTCTTTGAAAGTGGTGCAGTTCAGGACATGTGTGGAGAGGACGTTAGTTTCTGTTTAGATGCTATCGAAGCAGAGTATGAAATCTGGTGCGATCCTCGGATACGTGTAGGACATGAGAAAACGAGGGTACTTTAAGTTATGGCAAAGTCTACTGGAGTTCTAGGGAACGAGATTAAGGAGGCACGGCCGAAGAAAACTCGGCAAGGAAGAGGTAAACATACAAAATATGCGGCCTCGTCTCGAAACAAAGCACCTAAGAGGTATAGAGGACAAGGATGATAGATTATGAACTAATTAACGAGAAGATATCAAGCGGATTAACACTCCGCTTTGATATAGGTCTCTCTTTTAATATGCCCAACGCTACCAAATGGTTGAATGATGACCCCAACGTCTATGTTATTGGAATCGAACCACATCCTGGTAACTTTAAATCTTGTTGCTCGCACTTGGAGACTCACCATGCGGGGAATAGATGTTACCTTATTGAAGCTGCTATTTCTGATGTCAGTGAATCCAGAGAACAAGATTTCTACGGACTTAGTGGAGATCCTGGCACTAGTTCTCTTTGTAGACCAATTGGACGATTTGAAAACCTCGTTGACAGGGTATATTCCGTCGAGACAGTTAGTTTAGCATCAATTTTAGATAATATAAATTACCAAACCATAGATGTACTCAAGACTGACACTCAGGGTAATGATTTAAAGGTAATGAAGAGTGCTGCAGATCATTTAAAGAACGTAGATTTCATCTATGCAGAGTATGATGAGTCTGATGACTATGAAGGAGGCAATACTGGTGAAGAATTAGATGAATATTTGGAAGAAATGGGGTTTGAATGCTATGATCGCATCTATGTACCTGAAAGAAATAATAAATTAGTTGACTGCGAATACAGAAATGTAAATAGTACGACAGGAAAGTCAGGTCCCCGTTGGAATTCTAACTAAAATGGAAGCATCAAACGATTTTTTAGACAATTTAGCAGCTCAACAGCATGATAAAATGCTTCGTGAGATATGGGAGGATGATTTAACCCCTAAAAAGAGAAGAAAAAATGATGGAGAACTGCATGAAAGGGTAGCAATACAAGATTTAGACAATGAAGATCCTTATGCAAACGACGGAGAACTGTTTAATCCGAATAAACGTGTCTAAATAAAAGAAAATCATAGTATAAATGCCCGTCGAGCGAGTATCACGGAGTTTTAAGGACATATCACTGTCTTTTAAACCTCATCCTATTACTAGAGACGTAATTCCTCTCAAAAATGAGAGAGCAATAGCTCGTTCTGTCAAGAATTTGATACTTACTCATCTTCAAGAGCGTCCTTTTAATCCAAATTTGGGTTCTCGTGTAAGTGGAAGTCTTTTTGAACTAATGGATGCAGGTTCTGCTGCTGTTATTTCTAGTGAGATTCAAAATACTATCGATAATTATGAGCCTAGAGTTGAATTGCAGAATATAGAGGTAGTTCCCTACTATGATTCTCATTCATATGACATTACTATAGTGTATACAATCATAGGAATTGATATTTCGGCTCAAAGATTTAATTTTGTATTAGACTCATTCAGATAAATGCCTCTTACACAGTTTACAAACCTCGATTTTGAGGATATTAAGACTCAGATTAAGGATTATCTGAGAGCAAACAGTAATTTTACTGATTTTGACTTTGAAGGATCGAATATGTCGATCCTAATAGACACTTTAGCATATAATTCTTACATTACTGCCTATAATAGCAACATGGTTGCTAATGAAGTCTTTATTGATAGTGCAACTTTAAGAGAAAACGTTGCTGCACTAGCAAGAAACGTCGGATATGTACCAAGAAGTAAGAAATCATCAAAAGCACAGGTAAGTTTCTTCGTTGATACCTCAACTTATACCGTTACACCTCTTACATTAACGTTAAAAGCAGGAATTGTAGCTGTTTCTAACACTTTTTCAAGTGTAAACTACAGTTTTGCCATAATGAACGACATTACTGTACCAGTTGTTAACAATATTGCAGAATTTACGAATATTGACATCTATGAAGGGTCATATTTAACTAAAACTTTCACATATAGGGAAACTGGAGACAATGTTCCTATAGAAAAGTTCATTTTACCTAATGATGGCATCGATACATCGACAATTAAGGTTACAGTGTCCCCAAATAGCACTGCAACTAACCTAAAAACAGTTTATAAACTAACTGATAACATTATTGACGTAAATAACAACTCATTAATCTTCCTTTTACAGGAAGCAGCTGATGAAAAGTATGAAATTCTCTTTGGAGACGGAAAATTTGGTAAAAAACTCGAAGATTCCAATTTTATCAACGTACATTACATTTCAACAAGCGGAAAAGACGCAAATGGTGTAAATTCCTTTACATTTACTGGAAATGTTCAGGATAATTCTGGAGTTACAGTAACTGAAGGAATATCTTTATTAACAACGATTGATTCTGCAAGAAATGGTGCAGATATTGAAACTGTACAATCAATTAAGAAATATGCACCTTTAGTTTACTCTGCTCAGAACCGTGCGGTGACTGCAGACGACTATAAAGCAATTGTTACCAAAATTTACTCTAATACTGAGTCAGTTTCGGTTTATGGAGGTGAAGATACAGAACCACCACAATTCGGAAAAGTTTTTATTAGCATAAAACCCAGAAATGGTAAATATCTCTCATCAATTGAAAAAATTGAACTTAGGAACAAATTAAAGAGATATACAGTTGCTGGAATCCTTCCTAATATTATAGATCTTAAATATCTATATGTAGAGTTAGATAGTAGTGTATACTATAATGCTAACGCTGTAAATAGCGTAAATGCCCTTAAGACAGCGGTTGTAGACACTCTTGATACTTATTCTAAGTCAAGTGAATTAAACACCTTTGGAGCACGATTTAAGTTCTCTAAGGCTCTTCGTTTAATTGATCAAACTGACACTGCTATTACTTCTAATATTACTAGAGTCTCTATGAGAAGGGATTTAAGACCTGCTCTAGCAGATTTAGCAACATATGAACTTTGTTATGGTAATGCCTTTAATGTTAACTCATTAACAGGATATAATATTAAGTCTTCTGGATTCTCAGTTAGTGGTATAAGTGGAACTGTTTATCTTTCTGATATACCTAATCCAGATAGAAAAACAGGAAGGTTAATTATATTTAAATTATTAGCATCAAATCAAGTTGCTGTTATTAGAAATAATGTTGGAACAATTGATTATGCTAGAGGTGAAATATTGATTAACGCACTAATAATTAATTCAACAACTATTAGTACAGATCAACCAGTTATTCAAATTAGCGGTACACCTAAATCATATGATGTTATCGGATTACAGGATCTTTATTTGCAACTAGATAATAGTAACAGTCTCGTTACTATGGTTTCCGATACTATTTCTTCAGGTGCTGATATATCTGGTTCTAACTATATTGTTAGTTCTAGTTTCCCTAATGGAAGAGATGATCGTGAATCTCCTTTAGTACGAGGAATTCCACAATATACATCAATAACTGGAACTGAATCATATACAGTACAAGAAGTTGATACTTCTTATGCTACGACTTATACAACATCTACATCATTTGACTCACAAAAAGTAACAGGCAACCAAACTAGCGGTGGTTATTCATACTAATGATAGAAACTAGAGCTAAAACCTATTCTGTAGTCTCTAATCAGATTCCAGAAATGATTCAAACGGAATCTCCTCTTTTTGGAGAATTCCTAGAGCAATATTATAAATCTCAAGAATTTCAAGGTGGACCAATAGACCTTGCGGAGAATATTGATCAATATATTAAAAACGATTCTTTTCGTCAACAAGATCTTGTTAAATCTACTAACTTGGATGGAGCAATTACTGCATATGATACAACCATTGCAGTTAATTCTACTGTAGGGTTTCCTGACCGTTATGGTTATTTAAAAATTGATAATGAAATAATAACATATACAAGTAAAGATAAAAGACAGTTTTTTGATTGTAAACGTGCTTTTAGTGCGATTACTTCTTTGTTTAATAGTACTGAAAGTGATAGACTTACATTTTCTACATCATCTTCAGCCGCTCATGTTGATGATTCAGTAGTAACTAACTTAAGTAATCTTTTTCTTGCTGAGTTTTTTAAAAAATATAAAGATCTTTATGTTCCTGGTTTACAAGACAGAAGTTTTGTTAAAGGATTAGACCAATCTTTATTTGCAAAGCAAGCCAAAGATCTCTATGTAACTAAAGGAACTGATGATTCTTTTGAAATATTATTTCGTGCTCTTTATGGTTCTAAAGCATCTATCATAAAACCATTTGAACAGACTATTAAACCATCTGATGCTGATTATAGAATTACAGAAGATTTAGTAGTTGTCGCTTTATCTGGTGATCCTTCTAAATTAAGAGGTCAAACTTTATACCAAGATGCTGTTGCTGGTGTTCTTAATTATTCATACGGTTCAATTTCTGATGTAATTTCATATAACCGTGATGGTAATAAGTACTATCAAATAAGTCTTGATGCTGGTTCTGATAAAGATATTAGTGAATCAGGTTCTATTTACGGTAAATTTAGTGTTACACCAACAACTAGAGCAGTAACAGATGAAATTGCTAGTGTTAATACCATATATGTTGACTCTACAATTGGTTTCCCTGAGTCGGGAACACTAATTATTGGTTCTGCAGAAGTTACTTATACTAGTAAAACTACAAACCAGTTCTTAGGATTATCTGGTAATAGTAGTGCTATTAATAAAGATGCGTTAATAAGATTAAAATCTAGCATCTATGGATATGATGTAGATGGTAATAAAATAACTGTAAGAATAACTGGGGTTGTTACTGATTTCGTAATTCCAGGACCAAGTAAGCAAATGGTCTCTGGTGATTTAATTGATGTTCAAAACCTTGGTATTTTAGAAAATACAAATAAAACTTTTACAGAATGGATTTATAATATTCCTAATCTCTTTAATGTAGAGACAGTTGAAGATATTGGTAACGGAAACCATAAAATTACTTGTCCTGAAGTTCATCTTTTATTCCTTGGTGATAAAGTAACTCTTATTAATCAGGATAATGATGCAGAGAATAGTGGTGAGGTTGTTGATATACCTTCCAATAAGATTGCCATTCTTAGTGGAATGGGATCTATAGATTTAAATGCAACATTTAAGGCAAGAAATGATTTAATTAGAGCAGAGGTACTTCCTGCTGTTAAACAACCAACTTATAAATTTAGTGCAAATGTTTCTAATGCTTATAATTTAGATGTAGTTGGAATTGTTAGTGGAGTTCCATATGCTGGTCCATATCATACTCAGAATGGTAAAAAGATGGTGGGGCCAAAGCATACTGCTGCACCACATGATATTATTGAAGGTGAATCTGAACAGCAAACATATGTAACATCAGCATCTATTCCATTTTATGCAAATCAACAACTTAATGCAGATTTAAGAGGTATTTCAGTAAAAGTTGCTGCATCTTTTGCTGGTCAAACAATATCAACCTCTAGAAGTCATGATTTTATCACTGGTGATGAGGTTTATTATATTCCAGGAACTGTAACCACATCTACTTTGATTGATGGAGTTGTTTCTACTTCAACAACTACAAAAACTATCGATCCGTTAAGTGAAGGTTCATATTATGCTTATAAAGTTGATGATCAATCATTTAAATTAGCATATTCTCGTGCAAATATCGATGCGGGTAAATTTATTGATTTAACTGGTAACTCAGCTGGTATTACTACACATGAATTTGCTAGTAGACTTAAAGATAAGGCAATTGATTCTCAAAGACTTGTAAGAAGGTTCTCTGAACCAGTATTCGACTCTTCTGGAGATGAATTTACAACAACACCTGGTGAAAAGACAGGTATGTTTGTAAATGGTGTTGAACTTGCTAATTATAAGTCAAGAGATGCCATTTATTATGGAGAATTGGAATCAGTTAGAGTTTTGAATGGTGGAACTGGACATGATGTCATAAATCCACCTGAATTACTTATTACTGACAATGCTGGTGTTGGTGCTACTGGACATGTTAACGTAAAAGGCTCTTTTGAAAGAATAGATGTAAAATATGCAGGATTTGATTACTTAGAAAAACCTCAAATTGAAATTTCTGGTGGTAATGGTGTAGGAGCTATAGCAGAAGCTAAAATGAAGCAAGGGACACACTCTTCTTCCCTTGACGTACAAGTTGGTATTAATACAAGTGATAATTTAGTTGGTTTTACAACATATCACCTTTTTAATGCTGGTGAAAGGGTATTTTATCGTCAAAACAACGGTATTGCAGTTGGAACAGGAACAACTACTTTAGGTGATGGTGCAATTTACTTTGTTGGTCTTTCTAGTAATACAGCAATTACATTACACTCAGATTTTGATGATTCTATTGCTGGAATTAATACAGTTGACTTATCTGATAAAGGATCAGGTACTCAGAAGTTTGAAAGTGTTAAAAAGAAGAATGTTGTTGATAAAATCTTTATAACCAATTCTGGAAGTGGTTATGAGTATAAAAAAAGAACAGTTATCAGTACTGGTATCAATACTGCTAAAAATACTATTAATATTAAAGATCATGGATATAAGAATGGAGAAGTCTTAACTTATGAGACAACTGGGACTGTAATTAGTGGATTAGTAACAACCACACAATATAAAGCTATTGTTGTTGATAATGATAACTTTAGAGTAGCAATTGCAGGTGTTGCAGGTACTTTAACTGAATCTTATGATAATGGAACTTATGTAAGATTTACTGGTGTTGGAGTTGGAACTCATATCTTTAACTATCAACCAATATCAGTTTCAATAAGTGGAGAACTTGGTATTTCATCCTCTTTGGGTGATTATAATGCAACTATGATTCCAGTTGTAAGAGGTTCTGTAACTTCTGTTGATTTAACACAAAATGGTACTGGATATGGTAACTCTGCTATTGTAAGTTACGATAGAACACCAAGTATTGATTTTCTTGCTGGATCTGGTGCTGAACTTCGTCCAGTTGTTCAAGATGGTAAAATTGATCAGGTAATCGTTACTAGAGGAGGTACAGGATATAATGCTCCTCCAGAAATCATTACATCTGGTATTGGTACATATGCAACTTTAACCCCTGTTATAGAAGATGGTGTAGTGACCTCTGTAACCGTTGTATCGGGTGGTGTTGGATTTGTTACTGATAGATCTTTCTTAAGCGTAGAGACTGCTGTAGATGCTGCTGGTAGAGCACCTGTAGTTAAACCAGAAATTAAAAGATGGGAACTTGACAATGTAAAACGTTACAAGAAACTTATTAAGCTTGATGATGGATTTATGGAGAATAGTACTGGAACTTATGGTTCTCAGTTTACTCACCTATATGCTCCTAGAAAATTAAGAGAGATGCTTCCATCTCTGAAATTGAATGGTAATAAGGATTATGGAACTTACGATTTAGAATATGAGAATGCAGAAGAAGTTTCTGATAATCACTCACCTATTCTTGGATTTGCTTATGATGGCAATCCAATATATGGACCATATGGATTTAATAGAATAGATGGTGGTACTATCAGGAGAATGATTCCTGGTTATGAACTTAATGCCACAAGACAACTTGGACCTAGCGTTGGTGACTGGGAATTAGGTTCCTTTACTAACGATTATACCTTTACTAATAAGGGTGATCTAGACAAGTATAATGGTCGTTTTTGTAAGACCCCTGATTATCCATCAGGTACTTATGCATACTTTGCAACAATTGATAGTTCTTCTCAGCAGGATGCTACATTCGATAAGTATTTCACTCCAGTGTTCCCATATGTAGTTGGAGAATCATTTAAATCTAAACCAGATTCTTATAACTTTAGTCCCGATTCAATTACTGACAAAGTTGATCTTGAAAATGGTGGTTATGTAAGAAATATCTATCCATATAAACTTTCATTTAATGCTAGTGATTATCCTTATGTTGCACGTCCTGATAAAACTATTGATGATTTTGCTTCTATAGTTTATGCAGCAACTGGTGGTGTAGAATCTGTTAAAATTGAAAATGGTGGTTATGAGTATAAAATCAATGATAGAGTTGTATTTGATGATGTAGATACAGGTGGAATTAACGCATCTTCTAAAGTAACTAAGATTACAGGAAAAGATATAGTTAAAATTTCTTCTTCTACTACTAAGAAGGATAATGTTACCTTTGAAGTATTAAAAGACGAAAGAAAAATTCTTGCAAGAACTCCAGCACCTCATGACTTTAAAAATGGTGATTATGTTAGTGTTTCTGGAATATCTTCTCAATCTATAGTTAATCTTGATGGTGTTTATACTATTGGTGTTAATACTGCTACTTTTAAAGTTTCTACTGGTATTGGAAGTACAGGAACTACTGGTATTGTTACATTTATTCCAATCAATGGTGATGTAGAGGTTCTTCAACCAACTGATGTTATTGGAATATCTACAGAAAAACTTTTTGTTGTTAATATTGATAAGCATAATTCAAGAATTAGAGCTATACGTGAATATGATGGAACAGTTGGTACAGCATATACTGCTGGAACTATTATTGAAGAAAAACCACGTGAACTGACAATTAATGTTGGTGTAAACACTGATAAGGAAATTAAATTACAAAAGAGTACTTATTTCAATCCAGCAGAAGTAGTTGGCCTTGGAACAACTTCTGGTGTTGGTATTAATAGTACTATTTCTATTATTGCCCCTGGTTTAGCATCTACAGACATTGCTATTCCAACAAGATCAATTTATCTTCCAAATCATAAATTTACAACAGGAGAATCATTAAGTTATTCTGCTGGTGGTGGAACTGTTGTATCAGTTTCTACGGATGGTATTAATAATTTCAATCTTCCTAGTCAGGTATATTCAGTTAGATTGGGACAGCATACAATTGGTTTAACATCTATGCCAGTTGGAATGGGTTCTACAGGTGTTATAGTAGGTGTTGCATCTACTGCTGCAGAGCAACTTTATTTCCATAGTGTAGGTACTGGAGTAACTCATTCATTAGAAACCCAAGTTACTCAACTTACTGGTACTTTGGAGAAAGTTGTTGTTACAGCAACTGCGACTACTGCTCATGGACTAGGTGTTGGTGATACTGTTTTCTTAGATGTATTACCTGGAATTACTACTGCACATACTGTAAAATATAATGAGTATAATAGAAAGTTCTCCGTAGGGTTTACAACATTTACTCAATCGGGAATTAATACATCATCTAATGCTATAACGATAGTAAATCATGGTTATAGTACAGGAGATAAGATTATATACGAATCAACTGGTGAAGTTGGTGGCTTATCAGATAATACAGCATATTTTGTAATTAAAGATAGTAATGATTCAATTAAATTAGCAACTAACTATCATAACGCAACTATTCAATATCCTCTTCCAATAGGATTAACTACTACTGCTGGTGCTGATATAGTTCATTACATTAATCCAATTAACCCACTTATTAATGTAACTAGAGGACAAAAGTTAGAATTAAATGTTGCTGATAGTACATTAGCAAATGTTTCTGGTGGTACAACCTATTCGGCTTATGCAGTTAATTTCTTTAGAGATAAAGATTTTAAACATGAGTTTCTTACTGTAACTCCTGATCAGTTTGATGTTACTACAAGTGGTAGTGTAGGTATAAGTGGAGGAAAAGTATTTTTACAAACTAACGCTAAAACTCCTGAATTATTATATTATAATTTAACTCCAGTAAATCCAGATAGAATTACTACTGTTCAATCTGAAATTGTTATTGATAAGACTGTTAAGAATTATAGTACCATTAAGTTAGTTGATTCTTTGTATGATGGACAATTTAAGTTATCTTCTGTTGGTTCGACTACATTTAGTTTTAATATCCCTAAGGAACCAGAATGTGCTTCATATACGGATATAACATCTAGGATGTCTTACGAGACAACATCGGCAAGTGCTTTAGGAGGAATTGCAGATGTTAAGATAACCAATCAAGGATATGGATATAAAATTATTCCTGGTATATCAACAATTAGTAGGTCATATACAGGTACTGCTGCTACAACTTATGGTAATGGTTGTATTTTAAGAGTTGAAAGTAATTCAATTGGTAATGTTAAAACAACTCATATTACTAATCCTGGTTATGAGTTCCCATATGATAAGACATTACGCCCAAGTGCTGCATTACCTAGTCTCTTTAAAGTAGATAGGTTTAGAACTTTAGATCATATTGGACTTAGTTCTGGTGGTCATAATTATTCTATTGCTCCCAAATTAATTGTTAAGGATAGGGTTAGTGGTTTAATTCTTAATGAATGTGAGATTAAAACTGAAGTTAGTGGTTCAGTTGGTGTTTCTACAGTTATTATTGAAAAAAATACTAAGAGACTTCAAGATCCTAAACCAACCATAATACCAATTCATAATACAAATGGAGTTGGTATTGAAACTGTTGGATTTACAACTACTACTGCTACTGTAGAACTTACTCTTGATACAGACTTCTCTGTTGGACAAGACTTTCCATTTGCTGTGGGTGATAAAGTTTTAATAGAAGGTGTTGGTATTGCTACTACTGGATTTGGATATAATTCAAGTGAATACGATTACAATCTCTTTACTCTTAATTCTGTCACACCAAATTTAGGTGGTGCTGATCCTAAAGTTACTTTTGTTCTAGAAAATGATAATCCTGGTGAATTTAGTCCAGATAATTCGGCTGGACGTATAATACCAGAAAAACATTTTCCTGGGTTTGATCCGGTTACTAGAAAAGGTGATTTTAATATTAAAGAGACGATTACTCAAGAATCACTTACTGGAACTAAAACTGGTACTGTAATTGGGTGGAATAGAAATAATAATACTTTAAGAGTTGCAACTAGTGATGTATTTGAAGATGGCAAACAAATTGAAGGTGGTTCATCTAATCAAGTTGGATTTGTTCAGTCAATAGAATCTTTTGAATCAACATTTGATGTTGGACCTTTAGTTGAACAAAGGAAAGGATTCCATGAAGTAACTGGATTCTTAAATGACTCAAGACAAAGAGTCGCTGATAATGATTACTATCAATCATTCTCATATTCTATTAAGTCACCTGTTCAATATGCTGATTGGAAAGACGTAGTTAGTGAAATAACTCATACTAGTGGATTTAAAAAGTTCTCTGATATGCAACTTGAATCCTTTGATGGAAGACCTGCTACTGCAGATCAACAAGGTGAAGGTGTATATGGAACAACTGGAAAAGCATTCCCTAATGCGGGTATTGGTGCTGCAGCTGCAGCTGCTCCTAGTTCTCAAGAAGTTTCTGTTAAAGTAGATTTAATTTCTACTAATAGTGTAGATAAGATGTTAGATTTTGATAATGCATCAGAACTGACTGTTGAGGTTGCTGGTATAAGTACCGCAAATCAAATAACTGTATCTAAGGAAATTGTTTTAGATAATAGAATTCTTACTGATTATGAAGAAGCAAGAACTAATAGAGTTCTTTCAATTGATGATGTGGGGGATTTATTCTCTAGTAAGCCTAGAACTGACCCCTTTGAGAAGTTTGATTTTATAAACAAACAAACCTTCTCTGCCCACAGATACTTCTATCACGTAAACGACACACGTTATACTGGAGAAACTCAAACTGGATTCTTCAATATTGTCCAAGATGGTTCTTATTCTTATATTAACCAGTATAGCATAGACAGTCAAGGATTCTTAGGACATTTTGATTATGTCTTTAGTGGTGCATTTGCTAATGTTAACTTCTATCCAACTAAGTATGAATTAAACAATTATGTTATTGATTTCATTGCGGTTGACTTCAATAGAATGTCTGGTGTTGGAACTGGTTCAACTGTAGGGTTTGGTTCAACATCTATAGGTGATTTAGTTACTGTTACTGGATTTACTACAACTACTTCTATTGGAGCAGCAAGTACTATTCTTGGTATTAGTTCAACTAAATCTGCTGCTAATAAAGTAATAGTTGAGGTTGTGCAAACTGAATCTGGTATTGCTACTCATCAATTAGCAGAACTTAGTATTGTTCATGATAGAACTGGTAATGACTCTGGTACTGGATTTATTGATTATGGAACTTTCTCTAGTGGTCCAATGATTGGAACATTTGGTGTTGAGACAAATGGACCAACTAATTTGAATTTCTATCCAAATGCAGGTGTTAATACTACTTGTGCTGTTAAGATTGTTGATTATGAGTTTAATGCTAGTGCTACTGGAATTGGTTCTACAACAATGATAGAATCAATGATGGAGTCATTCTATACTTCCATTGCTGCTTCTGCTACTCCTGGTGAGAATAAGATTTGTGGATTTACAAGTACAGAGTATGAAGGTGCTCATTTTATAATCAACGTTGAAGATACTACTAATACCAAGGCATCTATTAGAGAAATGCTTATTTCTCAATCGAGTGATGGTATTACTGCTGAGACATATTCTTCAGAATATGGTGAAGTTCTATCATATGATGATGGTGATGGAATGGTTGATGTAGGATTAGGAACAGTTGGTGCTGGATTCTCAGGTAGTGATTTCTGTGTATACTTTACACCGAATGCAAATATAGCAACTAAAGTAAGAGTATTTGGACAAACTGTAGAGAATCAAAGATCTGGTGGTATTTCAACTATTGGAATAGGAAGTGAGGCCAATAGTATTGGACAATTCCGT
>TARA_R100001594_G_scaffold70693_1_pt1 | contig 13351 bp, 3 predicted proteins | sample TARA_R100001594 | Tara Oceans TARA_R100001594 (sample SAMEA2622752) | marine metagenome | biome: marine biome (ENVO:00000447); feature: marine epipelagic mixed layer (ENVO:xxxxxxxxx); material: "saline water (ENVO:00002010), including plankton (ENVO:xxxxxxxx)" | depth 150 m | reverse complement strand
AAAGATCTTGACGAAAGACTTGTTCCCAAAGGTGAATATAGAGATGCAATGAATATACAAGTGTCAACTTCAGAAGACTCTGATGTTGGAGCTGTTCAAAATATACTAGGTAATATACCAGGTTGTGTATACGAAAATATATTAGATAATCCAATAGTAGAAGGCTCTACTACTGTAAGTTCTATATCTGACGAAAAAAATGATTCTTTATATTGGTTAGTTGCTGGTCCTACTGATGCTGATTTTGATGTACTTAGTTTAGATACTCAGCACCAAACCGTTTCTTTCAAAGACTTAATAATGCGTACTAATAGTGATACGTCAATAGCGGAATCTGGTTGTGAACCTGTTTTTGTAGACAAATGGAAGTATTGTACATTATTAACACCAGCAACAGTTTCTACTCTTACTAACTCTATAGTGTTTGATGATACTAGTTTGTACTCTAATATAATACCTGGTATGCAAGCTACAGGTTTTTCAAACGGTGCATCTGTTTTTGGCCCAAGGTTAGTTACTAATGTTGGTACTTTAAATTTTATACCAATAAACTATCAATCAAACACTGTTGTAAATCAAATTAATGTCACAGATACTTCTTCTCAATTAAATGTTCCCGTTTATTTACGAACATTTGCTGGTTGTGCTGCTACGTTCTTAAGCCCAGGTCAACCTAATCCTAATTTTTACAATGCAATAACAGGCCCTGGTTTTCATGCTGGTAATGCTACTTTATGTCCTCCTCACTCAGCTGATCTACTTAATATACCTCAACCTACAGATTTAGCTTCTAATACACAAAACTTACAATTACTAATTCCAATGCAAACACCAGCTGGACAGCAAGTTAGTCTTCCTGGTAGTTTTGTAGCTGGCGCACAAATTGATTTTGCTCAATCTACTTCTGGTGGTAGTCCTGTTGGTTTTAATATATTTACAAACTCTACAATAGTAAGTATAACTCCTAATGTAACTTTAGATCCTACTTATGCTTTTTTCAGCGCTACATATGGTAGTGGTCCTACTTCTTTTGTAGATTATTATGTAATAGAAGTTGATACTGGTCCTCAAGTTGTTGATACAACTCAGCTAATACCTGATACTACTCATTATCCTAGTCAAGTACATAATTTTGAACCTTTATATATTGAAGTTACTTCACAAGTAAATCAAAATGTACCTGGTAGCTCTATAGAAGTTTATGCTAATTCTCAACAATGGCTAAATGAAATATATGAAATATTCTACCAACCAGGTACAATATTACCTGTTTCTGGTGCTACACCTTCAATTACAATTGATAATAGTGTAGGTGCTGGCGGTTTGTTCCCTCCCAACTCTTGTATTGATCCTGGTTCTATTATTGATCCAGCATATGGATTTAGTCTTGGACCACCTATACAGTACAATACTACTTACGATATAGTAGACTGTAATACTTACGCGCCGGTAACACCAAGTGGTTTTAACAACTTTAGATCACTTCCTTTAACTTTTTTTGTTCAAAATCAATTTGCTCCTGATGCTGTATATTTAAACGCAACTGTTGAATTAAAAGATGTTGATACTATTTGTTTTGAAAATCCACGACGTGTTTTAAACTTTGACGCTAGTAGGTTAATAACAGGAATAAATATTGTTGATGACATGTTATTTTGGACTGACAATTTTACTGAGCCAAAAAAAATAAACATACCACGTAGTATAGAAGGAACTGATCCTGCTGGTGATACTCATACAGCTGTTGTTAATAGTGCCACTGGTTTATCTTTATCAAACTATAATCCTATACAAGAAGAACATATAACGGTTATTAAGAAAAGCCCTAAATCATCTTTAACAATGGATTTAAGGTCTTTTAGAAATCCTGATCAAAACTACTCTGGTATAGTTACTATCTCTGACGAAACAAATATTGCTGACTCTAGCTTATGGCAACAAGTACAAAGTTTTGCTACTACTGGTACAGGTAACACAAATCATCCTTATGATTTTTCTACTTTTACTACAGAAGAAGGTAATAACATCATGTATGTTCAAATACAAACAGACTTAGATGGAAACTCTAATTTTAACTTAGATAACTGGAAAGTAGGATCAAAAGTTGTATTGAAAGAGTTTGATGCAAATGGAATACCACCACAAATACCTATTAATGACTATACTATAAAAGGAGTTATTATTGGTTGGGATTATACGAATAGCTTAGGTAATACTGTAGATGCTAATAGCTTTACATCTTCTGCAGCTCCTTATGGCGCTAAAGTTGCTATAAAAATTAATAGTATTTCTAGACCACCACAATTAGCTATAAGTGGTACTTTAAATTTTGCTATAGATTTATTTGATGAGTCTGAAAAATTATTTGAGTTTAAATTACCTAGATTTTCTTATAGATATAAATTTGAAGATGGTGAATATTCTGCTTTTGCACCTTTTACTAGTGTAGCTTTTCTTCCTGGTTCGTTTGATTATCATCCTAGAAAAGGTTATAATCTAGCTATGACAAACAATGTGAATCATTTGTTTTTAAGAGATTTTATAACTGAAGATATGCCTTTAGATGTTGTTGCTATTGACATTTTATATAAAGAAGATTCTTCACCAGAAGTATATGTTGTAGAAACAATAAAACCTGATTCAGATCCTACTGTTAACGATTTTGGTAATTTAGTAACAAACTGGACTTTAAATGAGTATAGAATTGATAAGGAAAATATAAAAGCAATTTTACCTTCTAATCAATTGTTACGACCATTTGACAATGTACCTAAAAAAGCTCTAGCACAAGAAGTTACTGGTAGTAGAATTGTTTATGGTAATTACGAGCAAAATTATAACTTAACTAATGGTAATTCTCAATACAACCCTGTTTTTCAAGTTGAACTTGCAAACGAAGAGTCTTCTACTGTTAAATCAATAAAATCTTTACGAGAATATCAACTTGGTGTTGTTTTTACAGATGAGTATGGTAGAGAAACACCTGTAATATCAAATACCTCTGGTACTTTTAAAATAGATAAAAGCTTAGCTATTAAAAACAATAGGTTACAAGTAAGATTAAACAACGCTAGTATACCGCTAGACATGAAGTATTTTAAGTTTTATATTAAAGAAACTTCTGGTGAGTATTATAATATGGCTATGGATCGATATTACAACGCTGAGGATGGTAATATTTGGGTGTCTTTTGCTTCTTCAGATAGAAATAAAGTTGACATAGATTCGTTTTTAATACTTAAAAAAGGTGTTGATTCAAACGAGTTGATTGAAGATGCTGCTAGGTTTAAAGTTATAGCTATAGAAAACGAAGCTCCAGATTTTATAAAAATTAACAAAACTATTATATCTAGTGTTACACACGCTGCTGCTGTTAATGTTTTCCCTGACGGCGCTAGTGAACTACCTACCGTTGGTAGTAAATTCTTTTCAATTGGCTGGTGGGATGGAACAGGAACTGGTATTCACATACATAGTAATAGTTCTATAAAAAATATACATAATTCAACTGATGACTCTGAATACTGGTTTCAAATTGTAAATAGTACTAACACTGAGTCATCTATACCAATGAGAATATCTAAAATAGATTTAAGTGATGATCTTGGTGTAAATTCTTCAAATGCAGTAAATTGGAATATAACTTTAGAAAAACCGTTTGCAGATGATATTTTAAAATTTACTGATTCTCCTAATGATCCTAACAATGTAACTCAAATACAGTTTGGTAATAAAGCTGTATTTTGGGAGTATAAAAAAGATAATGCTGCTAAGTTTGATGGAAGGTTTTTTGTTAAAATATTTGAAGAAGATGTATTTACTAAGTATATAGTAAACAACCCTAGTAGTACTTCACTAACAACTTACAACTACACGCCTAGTATTTCTCAAAAAATATATTCATTTAGAAAAGACAGACATGATCTTGCTTGGAGCAATGCTACTGGTACACTTCCTGGTGGTGCAAGTGGTAACTTTATAGCTACTAATGCTAACAATAACAACCCTTTATGGCAAGACATAATACAAGCTACAACTAATACAGGTAATAATTATGGTAACTCGGGAAGTAACTGGTTAGCTCATTGCGCTTTTTTTAGAGGTTTAAATTTACATAAAGCACAAGTAAGTGGAGATGGAACAGGTGTTGTTGTTTTTGACCAACATGCTATAAATCAAAGAAAAGCTTATGAGACAATGGATTTGCATGGTGGATCTGATTATTTAGAGTTTGAAGACGTTTGGTTTGTTGATGGAGAAACTAGCGAGGGTAGATTTACAACTGATTGGGGTGGTTATTATACCGATACTAACTATACTGGTTATGGTATTGATACTACTGCTACTACTAGCGCTATAATGGATTTAGGTTTTGGTGGTATACAACCTGAAGAAAGAAAAGATTCTGGTGGTCAATGGATATATTGGCCTTGGCAAGCTGACAATCTTAGTCTTAATGTTGATACTGATTTTTATGAATTATCAAATAATAATCACTATGATGTTGAAGCTGGTGTTTTTGCTGATTTATTAACAAACGCTACTACTTTTAGATGGAAACAAGATCCAACTAATCAATATCTTCAAACTAATAGCCAGCAAGAATTTAATTTGATAAGACATGAAGCTGACTTTGATCTTGAACAACAATACGCAAATGCTAGAGGCTTTTCTGCAGCTATTGGTAATATTATTAATAATAATGGATATGTACAGTCAACTTTTTATAGACCAGATAATTTTAGTAAAAACTATAGATTAGGATTTGCTGATCATCAAGATAGCACGCAGGCTATAAAATTTAATCCATATACTTATGGATATATTAATAATGGTTTACAAATACCACTTGTTGTAAGCACGGTCACGGCTAATAATGAAATAACTGTTGCTGGTTTATCTAACCCTGATTTAAACCCTGCTTATGGAATAAGAAAAATATATCCAGGTATGGTGTGGGACACGTCTGATACTAGTGTAGGTTTTCCTGTTGGAGCTACACCTATTTTTACTTCTAGTTGGACTGCTAGTAGCCCTAATACTGATGACGGTGCTATTGTTTCTGAAATAGATGAAGCTACAAATACTATAAAATTTAAAGTCTACAATGGATCATGTCCTTCGTGTACTTTCCCTACTTTAGTTCCAGGTGATGTTATAGTTATCAAACAATTTGGTATGAATGGTTTAAGTCGTAATTCTGCTAAAAATATTAATTACTGGAATAATGGTGAAGGATTTAACAATGCTAACAATGGTGTTGATGCTGTAGGTTTTGATCTTGAAATAGTAGATAGTTCAAGCAATACAAAAGAAGTTGAGTTTCCTCGTTTTCCTGCTATATTTGAAACAGAGCCAAAAGAAGAAAAAGATTTAGATATTTATTTTGAAATAACAGATAATATACCAACATCGCTAGACGTAGATACTATATCTACTGTTTTACCAATTGGTAGTATTGTAGAAATAAGAAGTCAAGATCCTGATGTAGGTACTTTAGGCAATGGGGTAATACCTTTTAGTGAAGGTATTAGTGTTGTTAATAACACTCATAATGGTACTGGTAGAGATATAATAGTAAATGCAGATTTAGGCTCTGGTTCTTTTGGTAGTGGTACTATAATTCCTGGAGATAAAATAGTAGTACAAAAACCAAATGGAGATATTATAGAAATAGAAATTAGTGCTATTGGTATTGCTGGTACAACTGGTAATTTTACAACTACTTTTGAATTAATAACAAATTTATTAAAACAAAAAGTAACTTCTGGTTGGTATAATTGTTATTCATTTGGTAACGGTGTTGAATCTAATAGAGTTAGAGATGCTTTTAATTTAACTTACATGAGAGATGGTGTTAAAGCTTCTGCTACTTTAGATACTGAATATAAATCTGAACGTAGAAAACATGGATTAATATATTCTGGTATTTACAACTCTAATAGCGGTGTAAATAATTTAAATCAATTTATACAAGCTGAAAAAATTACTAAAGATATAAATCCTATTTACGGTAGTATACAAAAATTATACTCTGGTTGGGGACAAAGCGGTGATTTAGTTACACTTTGTGAAGATAGAGTTTTAAAGATATTAGCTAATAAAGATGCTTTATTTAATGCTGATGGTGATTCAAACGTTACTGCTACTAATAGAGTTTTAGGTACTGCTACACCTTATTCTGGTGAATTTGGAATATCAGAAAATCCAGAGTCTTTTGCAGCTGAGTCTTATAGAGCTTACTTTACAGATAGAGTTAGAGGTGCTGTTATTAGATTATCTATGGATGGTTTAACAGCTATATCAGAAGCTGGTATGAAAGATTGGTTTAGAGATAATTTAAAATTATCAACTAAGCTTATAGGTAGTTACGATGATAGAAAAGATCAATATAATATAACCTTGTCAGAAACAAATGACACTTCTATATTAAATATTGGTACTGCTAGAACAGTTTCGTTTAAAGAAAACGTAAAAGGTTGGACTAGCTTTAAATCTTTTATTCCTGAAAATGCTAATAGTTGTGCTAATGAGTATTACACTTATTTAGATGGTAATTTATGGAAACATCATGTTGAGCAAATAGATAGTAATACAGGTTTAGAAATAAATAGAAATACTTTTTATGGTGTTTTTACACCAACAAGTCTTAGCGTAATAATTAATGATTCACCTGGAGTTATAAAAACATTTCACACTTTAAATTATGAAGGAACTCAATCTAAAATAGATGAGCTAAGAAGTTATGATACAACAGATATTGCTACTGGACTTGTAAGAGATACTATTTATAATGATGAGTATTATAATTTAAATGACGTAAAAGGTTGGTATGTTAAAAACATTAACACTAATTTAGAACAAGGTGGTTTACCTGAGTTTATTAAAAAAGAAGGTAAATGGTTTAACTATATAAGAGGTGCGGTTGGTAGTGTAATTGATACAGAACCTACTGAAAATATAATTGGAGGTTTTGATAACGCTGATTTTTCTTTTCAAGGTATAGCTAGAGTAGCATCTGTTATATCTGGAGCTCCCGTGCCAGGTTGTACAGACAATGGTTTAGCTTTAAACGGTGCTGGTGTAGTTAATGACATTGATGGTGATGGACAACCCGCTTTCAATTATGATCCTAACGCAACTGTAGATGATGGATCTTGTGTAGCTATAATTTTAGGTTGTATGGATCCGTATGCAACTCTTCCTAACGGCAATGGTTATAATCAAAATGCTAATACTTCTGATCCTTCTCAGTGTATTTACTATGGTTGTTTAGATGATGGTACAGATCCTAACTTTACAGCAAACGGCGTAGCAAGACCAGCTGGTTACACTGGTCAAGCTTTAAATTATGATATAAACGCTACGCATCAAGGCTCTGTAGTTTGCACTTATATTTCTGCAGTTGCAACTCCTGGTTGCACAGATGATGGTAGTGATCCTAATTTTCCAGGTAGACCTTCTGGATATTCTGGACCAGCAGGTAATTACGATCCTAATGCTACTGTTGATGATGGAAGCTGTACTTATCCTGTAGTAGGTTGTATGGATCCTATGGCTCAAGGATTTGATCCTTTAGCTACTGTTTCTGACTTTTCATGTATATATCCTGGCTGTATGGATCCTTCTGCTGATAATTATAGTTTTGGAGGAGCACTTCCTGCTGGAAGCCCTTTTGGTTGGGTTTGGTATCCTGTTGTATCTAATCCTCCTGTTGACAACACAACAACACCTATTGTAGAAGAGTATGAGCAAGGTACAGCTGTAGATAATGGTAGTTGTGTATATGGAACTGGTGTAATACTTGGCTGTACTAACGCAAGTGCTTGTAACTATGATACTTTAGCTACTCAAGACGATGGATCGTGTAATTTCTGTGGTGATTCTAGCACTCATGTTTTAAACTATGATGGTGCAAACGCGACTTGTACTAGTGGTTGTATTTATTGTAACGCACCTACTATTAATTCTGTTACTGTTTCAGGAATAGTAGCGTCGTTTGATTTAACAGGTGTTACGCCTAGCGTTTCAATAGCTGATTCTGTAGAGTATAGAATTACTATTTGGTTAGACGATGGAACAGGAAATCCAACTGGACTACCAATTACACAGCTTAATAGTTTTACAGGTTTACCAATGGTAAATAGCACTACGCTTCAGAGCGCTAGTTCTGGATCAACTGCTTTACAAGCTGGAAATAGCTATATCGCACTTCCAAGAGTTCGTTGTAGCACTGCAACTTTAACTACAAACGTTTTTTCACAATTTGGTAGTCCAACTTTATTTTCTATACCAAGTACGGGACCAGGTCCAGGTCCAGGCCCAGGTCCAGGTCCAGGTCCTACGCCAACACCTGGAGTATCTGGTTGTACAGATCCTATAGCTTGTAATTTTGATCCTACAGCTTCTATTGACGATGGTTCTTGTACATACCCTGCGACTAATGCTAATTGTAGTGGAAATTGTTTACCTGGATATGTTGATGCGTTTGGATTAGGTGTTTGTGTGGCTTGTGCTTATGGTTGTACTGATGCTTCGGCTAACAACTATGATTCTACAGCAACATGTGATGATGGTTCATGTACTTTTGGACCTGTTTCAGTACCTGGTTGTACTTATGGCTTAGGTGGTGGCGCTGGTTATAATTCTCTTCCAAGTTGGGGCGCTCTTATAAATGATGGTGGTCCTAACACTAGTTCATCTTGGTTCCAATTATACGGTAGTTTAGCTAGTTTTGGATTATCTGTTCCGGCTGAAGCAAATAATTTTAATGCATCAGCTAATGTTGATGATGGATCTTGTCAATTTGGTCTTGTACAAGGTTGCACACATCCTCTTGCTGTTAATTATAATCCAGCGGCGTCAATAGATCCTAATAATGTATATCACCAAAACATGCAAGTAGGTTATACTCCAGTATCAGGTAATCTTTATTATAGTAGATTTGATGCTTTAGCGTGTAAATTTGAAGGATATGGAGGTGAAAATAGTCTTCCTTATGGGCAAAAAGTTTTCCGTCTACAAGTTAAACATCCGACCAGTAACAAATGGGGTTGGGACACGCAAGATGCTAGTGGACAATACCTAGCTAACTATGGAATTGATAATGGAGGTTTAGCTGATCCTGCTACTGATTTTATTGAAATTACAGATTCAGCAGGAAATATTATTAATCAAGGTGCGCATAGTTGGATGGGTGCATTTCAAAATCAAGGTGAAATAAATCCTAATTCTGTATTTACAGGTCAAAACAACGCTGGAACAATTGGTGGCTCATTAGGATACGTTACATCTACTTTAGCAGGTATTCAACCAACAGGTCAAAGCATACTTTTCCCTATGCCATATACTGTTGTTCCAGGCCCTCACGTTTCTTTCCAGCCATCAAATGGTACAATACAAGGTTTTCCTATGAACAAATATAGAGCAATTGTTTGGGATGGTGGTGTTAATGCTAATACTAATTCTCCTTATATTAATACTGCTAGTTCTAATAATTATGAAATTAGAGTTTTTAATTTGCCTTGCCAAAACGCAACTGGAACATCGGCTGCTGGTCAATGTTGTAGCAACGGAAATTTATATATTTACGGTTTACCAGCTGGATCAGCAATACAACAATGTCAATAAAATAATAAGTTATGCCTATATCAACGTTAATATTTAATACATCATTAAACTCTAGCTTACAAATTGGAGATTTAGTTTATTATACATCACCTAGTCAGTTACCTACTAGTTCTATATATCAATCGGTTACTTCTGGTGTAACTAAATTTGGTGTTGTTAGTGATATAAGAGATATAGATTTATTAACAGGTTTACCACTTGACCAACCAGAAATAGATGTTGTACATGACGCTAACATTCCAGCGCCACTAGCTAGTGATTATATAATGTTTGAAAAAGATAAACAAGTTAACTCATCTAGCTTAATAGGTTATTATGCAAAAGTTGACTTAGAAAACACTTCTGATACTAAAATAGAGATGTTTTCACTAGGCTCAGAAGTTACAGAAAGTAGTAAATAAAAAAAATAAATTATGACATATCACTACGGAGGTTCTTCAGGTGCTAGAAGAAGAACAACTACACAAACAACAACTACAAGAACTACTACGCAGTCAGCGGCTCAGCAAATGGCTAATCAAAACGTTGTGTCAAATACCTCTCAAGGTGCTGCAAGGTTGCCAAATATTTTAACTTTTATTAATGAAGTTCCTTTATTTAGAACTTTACAGTCTGCTTTAGAGTACGGACAGTCGGTAGGCTTAGAAGGTTATCATACTCATGTTTTTTCAAACATAACTGGTTATATGGCTGGAATAGATCACAATCAAGCTATGAGAAATAAACAAAATATGGTGATAAAAAGTTTTGATATAGATTTGTCTAATTTACCAGCAAGCGGTGAAGAAAGAGTTTTTAATATATCTGGTGACAAAGGTAGTGAGTTTATTTTAGAAGTAAAAGATGCTACAACTGGAAATTATTATAATTTTCAAACAAAATCTTTTCAGACTGCAAAATCAAAATTAGAAACTTCTATTATTAGTAATGTTTATAGAGGATCTATTACTTTTCCAGCTGTAACAGGAACTGATGATACTTATGATATTTTTTTATACGCAAAACCTGGTACTGCTCACGCGGAGTACAAAGAAGTTAGATTTTTAGATGACACTGTAGATATAAATTCATCTACAGGTTCTAACTCACTAATGATGCAAAAAGTTATATATCAATATGACACTATAACATTAACACTACAAGGATATTCTCCAAATTCTACATTAAGTGGTACTTTTTCTACTACAACTATTGACACTGATAATAATGCTGCTAGACAAAGTGCTGCCTTTTCAATTACTGCAACTGCAAATGCAGCTAGTGCTTACAAAATTATTAAACAACCAACAATACAAGATTTAGTTTCTATATCTTCTTTAACTGTAAGTAGTAATCCAGAAAATTTACCAGGAGAAGATGTATTTCCTACGGTAACGGGTACTACTACAGCTAGTCCTGCTATAACTGGTGGTGGTAGTGTTGTTAAAGTTGTTGTAGCCGATGCTGTAGCTGATATTATGGCTGTTGGTGATAAAATTACAGCTTCAACTACTACTGATACTGTTGATGGAGCTGTTACTAGTGGTGTAAAAGTAGTTATGGATAATAATGTTGACACAAAAATGGCTGTAGGAGATCGAATTACAGCTGGTGATGATGCTGATGTAAATCATTTTCTTAATAGAACCGTAGTAACTGTTGCTGAGTTAAATCCAGATTCAGATAATGTTAAAGAGTTTAGTATGTCTGAAGCGGTTGCGCTTAGCGATGGTTTATCGTTAACGTTTACACCAAAATGTAATAGAAGTGAAACAACTGTAGTAGCTTTAAATCCAGATGGTGATAATACTTCTGAATTTTCAATGTCTCAAAACATAGGGCTTAGAGAAGGTGTTACTTTAAGTTTTAGTAATAGAAAAAATAAAAGATGGCCAGTTGATAATATAAATAGTCTTTCTCTTGGAGATAAAATATTACCTGGTACAAATGTAACTTCAGATTCTTTTATTACTAATTATGAAAACACAATTGTAATAAACGAAGGTTACGAAAATGAAGAAACAATAGTGCTAGACGCTGTTCCAGGTTTAGATACTAATAATCAAACACCAACTATTGTAAAAGGTGAAGTAACAGTACAACCTGGTAATATTATTTTCAATAAACAGCAAGCGCTTGCTCTTGGTGGAGACACAATTAATGTTATAGGTTATGGTTTAAATAAAGCTTTTTTAAATTATGGTTATGATTTAAGATTTACTGATCTTAAAATAGAGCTAACAGATGTAACAACAACAACAACTTCAGTGGTTAGTAATAGCACAACAGTTCCAGTTGCCTCTGTAAATGGTGTTTTACCAGGAACAACCACTGTTAGCGGTATAGGTATAGATCCATCAGTAGAAGATCCAACTATAAATAGTAGAAGTGTTACTAGTGGTGCTGGTAACATAGAGTTGAGCGCTGCTCAAACATTAGAAAATGGTGTTACTTTAACATACGCAAACGCTGGGCAAGTAGCAACTATAACTGGTAATATAGAAATAGTAAGTGCTGGTACCTCTAATCAAACTTTATATTTTGATTTAGAAAAACTACTATCTACTACATAAAAGTAAAAAAACAGTGAAAACTGTGATAATAAATAAATAAAAAGAATAATATGGCAAACGGAATAAATAATCCAAATTTCCCCGCTTATGGTTTTGGTTTTGATAAAGCTACATATAATCCATATGGAAGCTCAGAAACCCCAAGTAATTTTAGATTTTACGAAGATCAAGGTGCTAGCAACTTTTTTGGTTTTGATATGTTTAACCTACAATCACCCACGTCACAAGTTGTTCCACAACAAGCGGTATCACCACAGACATCTACTCAAACTTTTGGACAGGTGCAACCTTATGCTGGCGTAAGTTTACCTATGCAACAAATAGGAGGTGCGGCAGGCGCAGGAAGCATGCAAGCGATGCCAAGTAAAATGGAAATACCTAGCGCGTCTAGTACAGGTGGTAGCGGAATTGACTATGCAGCAAACATGTCTCCACAAGCAATGATGGGTGCAGCGCAGGGTGTGGGTGGTATACTGCAAGGTTTAATTGGTAGCACTAGAAGAAAAAACGAGCAAATAGCCGCTCAAGATGAGTATGATAAAATACTACAACAATACAAAGATTTAGATACTAGTAATTTATATGCTGATTTTGAAAACCAATTCACTGGTATGGAAAATGTTTATGAAGATTTAACCGTAAATAGACAGCAAGCAGAGTTTGAGCGAGATATGTTTAGACAGCAGCAAGCAAATATCATGCAAGGTTTTTCTGCTGCCGCAGGCGGCTCTGGTATTGCTGGTTTAGCACAAGCGTTGGCAAATCAAGGTCAAATAGCTGCAAGACAAGCTGGGGCTAGTATTGGCGCTCAAGAATCTAGAATTAACATGTTAAGAGCTCAAGAAGCTGGTAGATTACAACAATTAGAAAGAACTGGTGAAGCGCAAGCTGAAGCTATGAGACTAGCTGGTGCTGAAAGAGCTAGAGGTTTAGAATATAGACAAACAGCGACACAACTAGGTATGTCACAACAAAGATTAGCACAAGCAAATATGGCTAGAGCACGAGCTCAAGCAGCTTTATATGGTGGTATAGGTAGTTTAGCTGGAACAGCTGCTATGGCTGCAATAGGAGCGGCGTAAAAACAATAAATTAATATGGCAAAAAAACAATCAATATCATATGGTCCTGATACAGCTTTAATAAGAGGTGAAGCAGATATAGCTAGA
>TARA_R100001594_G_scaffold147531_1_pt1 | contig 13363 bp, 10 predicted proteins | sample TARA_R100001594 | Tara Oceans TARA_R100001594 (sample SAMEA2622752) | marine metagenome | biome: marine biome (ENVO:00000447); feature: marine epipelagic mixed layer (ENVO:xxxxxxxxx); material: "saline water (ENVO:00002010), including plankton (ENVO:xxxxxxxx)" | depth 150 m | reverse complement strand
CGAGCATCAGCAGCTTGGACTGCATCTCCAATAGCAATCCTTCCTCCAGTTGCAATAGAAAAACGAGAAGACACATCACCACCATCATCAGTTGCAATTTGAAATGTGCGAAGCCCTTGTTGTTCAGAATTTTCTGAAAGAATAAACGGTTGATTTGTATAAGAGCCTGTATAACTTAAATTGGCAGTTCCTTCTAATCCCATTAAAAATTGGTAAGCACCTGCTGTCGCGGTTTCTTGGGACATATAAAGATATGGATTTTGATTTTCTCCGCCTGCATTATCTATATCTGCTACTAAACCTAAAGCAACATCCTGTTTTCCTTCTACAATAAGGCTCGTATCGCCTGAACTACTCACATGTAAGGTTGCGCTTGGAGTACCGGTATTAATTCCAATTCTATCATTTGCTGCGTCTGTACGAATAAGATTAGCTTGGTTTTCGCCTTTTACTTGCAGATCTATATCTAAACCGCCATAGTTAATAATCACTTTGTCGGTAGAGGCTTCTTGACATTTTAAAAAACCTCGACCCCCTGTATGTAAAACTATTTCATCATCTGAGAATTGAATATATGTATCAGCATCTCCATTATGGTAAATATATTCATTAAATCCTATATTTCCAGCCACATCAAGTGTATAATCCGGTGAGGATGTTCCAATACCAACTCGATCATTACCAGCATTAACAAATAGCATATGAGTGTTGCCATCTGATTCTACAATAAAATCAAAATCGCCGCTTTTATCATTAAAAGTCGCAGAACCTGTAACAACTAAAGATCCTGAGACTGATGCGTCATTACCATATATACTCATAAAATTACTCCTTCTATAAGTAGAGAGAACTAAGTTAAATATCTAACTGTAAAAGTATCTTATTGACGTGTCGTATAAATTTATTATGCTGTGTTGTCCAACAAGGCGGATAACCTTGTTCATGATCTGGATCACCACCTCTACATACTTGTGTCCATAGAGCAACATGAACCAATTCGTGTACTAAAGATGAAGCAAATACCCGCTTATATTGATTTGTTTTTAACCAAACATATGTGGGACACAAAGTTGCTCCTTTTACTATTTTTCTTGTTATTACAATTTGTCCTTTTTTGTTTCTTACAACGGTTTCATGAGCCTTTTCTTCAGAAGACCATTCTATCATTAGCTGATCTAGATTTTTCTTAATTCTGCCTTCTTTATCGCCAAATGTTTTTTCCCACTGACGGTAAAAAATTGTAATAGCTTGCGATACACGAATAGGTGTCGGAGCTTCAGGTGAATCTACAATCTGCCACGAATATGGAGAGTGTGATAAATTTACCATTTGTTTTTGAACAGCACTGCAACTACCCAAAAATAAGAAAAGCGTCAATATCACTATTCTAATCAATCATTTACCCTCCTAATATTAATTTACTCGTTACCACACACTTCTTTATCTATGATCTCCATTAGATCTGAATACATCTTTGTAGAACTATGACTTAGTTCATACCACTTACCACCATTTACTAAAGCCAGTGGTTCCCATCCAGTATTACCAAACGGCATTGAAGAATTTTTACTAGTAGGATTACTGAAAGTATATACAACTGTATCAAGAGCACCCATTAACATATTTAATAAAATATCTTGTGTTACACCGTCGTAATTTGAATTCCAACTTCCACCTAATACACTTTTGGGAACCATAAAACTTTGCCCATGTTCGTCAGAAAAAGTAATAATAACTCTTTTAGCATTGGGTCTCCAATTAACTTTAAAATTTTGTAACTCTGGAATAGATTCTTGTATTGCGTTGCCGACTCCAGTTGTCCAAGTCAAATCTTTTAATGCCCATGGTTCTGTCCCTGTTAAATCCATTAAAGCAAGGTATAATGCATCATAAAGCATTTCATGCTGTCCATTCATTGTATTCTTATCAAGAGATGCAAACTTGCTCATAAAGTCTTCGAACGGCGCCAAATCGCTAATCAATTCCAGATAATTATTGGCACCATAATTACCAGGAACTCTCGGACCTACAATCAAACCCCATTGTATAACGCTCTCGTCTTTGTAATTTTTAGCAAACTGATTTAAAGCCATTAAAACGGCTTCAATTTCGGAACTCATAGAACCAGACCAATCAATGATAAACAAGATATCTGTCTCTTCCATTTCTCCTTCTTTGTCGGTCTCACCATCACAATCGTCATCTTCCCCATTACATTGGTCCTCTAAGAGCGGCAAGACCTCATCCTTACAATACCCCTCAATAAACACTCCGGACGCGTTAAAATGCCCCCAGGAGCCTTTCTCGCACGTTTGTTCACCTGGGAGACAAATTCCAACGTTCAAAGTCTCTGGAGGTCCTGTATAACAGGGCTTATATAAATCTTCATCAATTAGTTGATTACAATTATCATCATGATTATTACACAACTCATATGGTAAGGCATTACCCAAATATGGATCACAGTTTGGATCAACCGGTATACTCCAGTAACACATAGCATAGCAAGGAGTAAAACCGATTACGGTGCAATCTTGTGTTTTACATTCACAGGTTTTATAGCCACTTCCACAAACTAGAGGATCTTCTTCGCATGGAAATAATGTGCCTATATCTTGAATAGTACATAAACAATCTAGCCCTTCATCTACTGCACCATCACAGTCATTATCAAAGCCATCACATATTTCCGGCTCAGGTTGTTTTGCTGTACAAGAACCCCAAGACCCGTCGACACATGTTTCATAGCCGCCTTCACATGCTGTGCTACAGGGCTGAACTAAATCTTCATCTACTAATCCATTGCAATCATTATCAATTCCATCACAAATTTCTGGATCTTCTGCTCCACATTCTCCACATGCATTCAATTGACCTTCGTCGACTTCTCCATCACAATCGTTATCGATTCCATCACACACTTCTTCAACACATTCAGTTTCACATTGTCCTTCTTTTATGTGCCCTTTATCACAATAAATGGTTTTCTTTCCAGGTAAACCTTGAGGTGTGGTACAATCTTCTTCACCCATTTTGAATTGACTAGGATCACACTCAAGAAATTGTTCACATTCGCTTATTGAAATAACTTCTGCAGGGTCTTTACAAATATCTTTTACAATAGCGATCCGAAACAAAGGACCATTAACTCCGGGACAGAAGTAATATTCTGTACGATAACAATCAAGTTTATATTTTTCAGAGGGAAGTACTGGTTTTGCATCTTCATTTATAGCCTGTGGGATGTCTGGAGTCATATAAGGCGCAGGTTCATCAAGAAAGACATCGCTACAGGATGCCAATCCAAAGCTCAAACCTAAAACCAATAATATTTTTTTCATCTTATATTAGTAACTATGCATCACCCATTTTCTTGGTGATCATTAACTTATCAATTTTCATTTTATCATGCTCTTTCTGTAGAACATCAGCCCAATTTTTAATATCTGAGGCTGCAATTTCGTCTAGCATATCCCATAAAGATTGATTTTCATCTTCGAGTTCTGCTATTTCTTTATTAAGTTCTTTAATCTTTTCTTTTAGTTCAAAAATAATTTGTTTTTCTTTACTTGTTGTCATTTTTTCTTTCTTTTATTAATTCTCTGCACAATTGCACAATCACTTTATTATAATCATCGAAAACATTGAATTTATTAAGACATGCCTTTCTATACCATTCTTCAAGTTGTTCGTTCGATATATTTTCATATACATGATATGGGCTCACTTTTTTATTCCTTAGTCAATTTCATCCATTTTTTTTGTGTCTCCACCTCTTTTATAAGGTGGTCCATCCCAAGATCCTTCAACATCGATGAAATCATCCAAAGGTCTTTGAAATGTTTCAACTTTTTTCTTTGTTTGTATTCTCCTTGGTTTTGGGATAGACGGCAAATCGGTTTCCAATCTAAATCCCATTTCGATATTTTCACTATCAATTCTTTCAATTGATATTGTAGAACCATCCTCACACAAACCCATAGTATCTTCAACAAAAGCTACATCTTGTTCATTTTCAGGTATAATTCTAATTGTAAACCTATCGAATTCAATTTTCATTCCAGTTCTTTTCCTTCTTTTACTTTTTCTATATCCTCAACTTCTTCAATAATTTTAAGTGCCTCTAAAGTATGTTCAAGTCCAACATCAATATACATTTCTGTTAAATTTCTTTTTGCTTCAAAAACAGTTAAATTTCCCTTTTGATATTCAATACATACTAAACACATATTAACACCCCACAATAACAGCATATGCTATAGTGCCAAATAATATAAAAGAGGTCGTAATCATCACATATATAGTAATTTCATCTTTCTTATCATATTTCATTTAAACACCTTTTCTTTCGCGGTTATATATAAAGCTTTTAAAAATGATTTTTTCAATTTCAACAAACGATCAAATTTGACTTTAGTTCTAGAATCAGTATATAATGTTGTTGGCTTATTAATTGTGCCATCAATAAGTTGATCTCCAAAATCATAAAATTTTGATTTTGGTGGTGCTGCCATAGTATAATTTGCAAAAAATAATATTATAAGGAAAGCTATCAAAATAATTTTTTTCATTCGTATACTCCTTTTAAGAGTTTATCTAATATGCTTTTAGTTTCTTCTACAATATCATAATCTTCCAAATCTTCATGAGCAATCCAAGCAGAATCAGTGTGTTCAAAATTAATTTTAAGTTCTCCATCATACCCGTGAGCGACATAAAAATGTAAACGATCAAGAGATTTAATATGCTCTAAATTAGAAACATTTAGATTTGTTTCTTCTTTGGTTTCTCTTATTGCGCCTTCTTCACGAGTTTCATCTTCTTGAATATGTCCACCTGGAATTGACCATCGTCGTGCCGCATAGCCGACTTCATCACTTCTTTTTAAAATTAATGCGCGCTCTTGTGAATTTAAAACAACAACCAATCCAACTTGATCAGTGTCTTTTTCGTCAGCTTCACCAACGCGCTCAACCATAAAATTTCTCCAACTTTCGAATATTCTTTGCATATTTGATCAACTCTATTAAATCTTCAGTGTAGAATTCATGTTTTAGCTCTTTATAACAAAGTTTAATATTTTCAACGGGTTGAATAATATTTTGTTTTATCTCTTTTACCTTTTTTGGCAAAGGATAAATATCGGAAATTCTGTCAACACCGGGGATTACTAAATTCATAAATACCACTCACTATATTAGTAACTAGTGGTGAAATCAAGGTTTAAGTATAATAAGTCATATTTACTTATGTGATGAAAACTGGTGATTTAGTTACAGTTAGGTCAATGTATACGTTCAATAAGATGAACACAGTAATCGGCGGAGTCGATGAAAATAACTGGAAACTCAATATGGGAATCGTTATGACTGTATTTGAAACAGACGATAAACGAAAGTTTGCAGAGGTCGAATGGCTTATATGGGATAGTGAAGGCGCCGGAGAGCCTGAAAACCTAATGTTATGTAATCATTTACAAATTTTATCAGCCGCCTGAATTGAGTTTCTCGGCGTTATTATCGATATTTATCTGTATATTTTTTAATCTAAGGTATATGCGGTGAGGAGAATAATCTCCTTTTCCCATCCAGAATTCTCTTAAATTAGTTAACAACCTTTTATACCGAGTCCTTTTATATCCTTTAAGGGTACGTAACATCTTCCATTGTCTTCTTCTAACAATTTCACCTAAATAATCTCCTGGATTACTATCAGTTCTTCTATCTACAGGATAAGGACCTAACTTCTCTTTTTTGAAAACATCTGCATCTTTGAAAAGACCATTCTCTGGATTCGCGTTAAAGTTTGCATTTTCAAATATTATAATGGCATTACGCAATCTCTGATAATTTTTGAAAAAGTTATTATCTTCTAGTTCTTTACGTAAACTTTGCCTTTCTTGTAGCAAATCCTTTGCTATGACCAAATCGACATTTTGTATTTGTCTTGGTGTAACCTGTTTTTTTTGTAAAATTTTAACTAATTTTTCATCGCTAGGTCCAAAAAGTTCAGCACCATAATTAAAGAATAAATTTTTATCATCATTAAAAAGGTGCATGCTTTGCGGAATAAAATGTATTAAAGGATTGAAACCTGCGGGTTTATTTATTCCACCTGGACTCGGATCTTTAAATGCGGCGCCAGCTTGTTGATATAACATAGCATCAGTCACCGTTGGAATTTTGGTACCAACAATATTATTTTCATCATCCCGGATTAAAAGGTTATCTGGAAGAAAACTTAAAATATTTTTGTCTCTATTCTTAATAGAAAATGCAAAACTAGCAATAGGGCTATCTTTTACTTTCTTTAAATAATTTGGAACAAACCGACCGCGACTTTCCGCGCGCGCCATCTTATTTTGTCCCACTACTTGAGCCAGAGCATAAGCCCAAAGTCGATCGAAATTAATATTGTAACTTTGAACTTTAGCCCTCGGTGCCTTTTTTAGTATTTCATTTTTTTTCTTTACGCCCTCATTAATAGCCTTTTGAAGTTTTTTTGGTATTTTTTTATTTTCACTTTCTAATTCTTGCTTCATTCTAATATTATTATATAATCTTTTATTAATTTTATTTAATACAGTATTATTTTTGTCATGCCATTTTTTAACTTGTTCTGGACTGACTTCAATCCGCGGACTGTTTTCCTCTGTTCCAGGAATGGTAAATTTTGTAGATAAAGCAAGATCAATATTTATTAATTTTGGTGTCCAATTACCATTATTATCTTTCATATAAATTGGCAATCCATCTTTATCTGTGGCAATAACTCGAATTATTTTATTACCATATTCATCTTTTGCAATAAGACTACCATCGGGCAAATTTTTACGTGATATCAAACGTGCATCTTCGCCTTTTCCAATAACAATATCAGAGTAACTGTACGCACCTTTTAATCCTGGATATGCTAATTTCCCATCGGCTCTCACATACATATTTAATTTTTGATTAATACCTTGAATTTTTTTGATTTGTTCTGTTTGTGCTTTAATTCTTTTTTCATAATCGTTGATAAGCGGATCGCCTTTTCTTTTACGTGCTCTTGCTAAAAGAGAATTCATTTTTGCCATTTTTTGTTTTAATTTAACAATTTTAATTTTATTTATTTCAACTTGTTTTTTTGCTGTAGCTAATCTATATGTTGTTATCCTTTTACCGTCTGTTTCAGCATTGTTTTCTTGAACAGAAATTCTATTTCCGAAATCCCGAACTTCAAGAAAACCCAGTGTGTGTAGAAGCGCCCAATCATTAGGAGTTAATCCTTTACCTTCATTGAGAGCAGAAATTTTTGATAAGAATTTATTTACGAACGCGCGCGCCCCTTGCACTTGATCGCCTTTAAGATTTCCATAAAGACGATGCAAATGTTTATTTGCCTGACTAAACATTTTAAATTCCATTGGATAATCGCCGTCATTTGCTTCATCATAATTTGCTTTTAAATCACTAGCATACTCTTGAGCTTCCTTATTAGCTCTTTTAGCCGAGTTAAGAACCTGATCAATCTTTGTATCTTTTATTCCTAACTTTATAATCATTGAAATATCACTAGCTTTAAATTTATTAATCACATTATCTATTGCTGCTCGTTTCTCCGCTTTGGTCAATGTGTTATCTTCAAAAACTTTTTGTATTTCTGTCAAAGGTCCTTTTAAATGAGAATACATAGGTGAGGCTTTAATTTCTTTCATTAAAAGCTCAAAGGTTTTCTTTCTGTATGCTTTTTCACGGTTCGCTTGCGCTTCGGCGCCGCCCTCGTCTGTGGATATATATTTTCCGAGAAACTCATAACCACCCAAAGCTTGCATTATAATCATACTTCGAAGATTTCGTGCATCAATGATATCATTTTCAAATTGATGGTAAGTAGAAACATATCCTTGAAATTCTGTAGCTTTTTCATTAGCCATTCGTTCAGGCATGCCATAATCTATAAGTTCCTTTTTTAACTTCTCGTTAACCACAGGCACAATAACAATGCCGATTAAATTCTTTACTTTTTCAGGATTCTGCCAATCTTCAGGTTTCCAATCCTTTGGCGCGATAAGTGTATTGCCTTTATCCGGATGCTTAACTAAATTAAGACGATTAATATCATATCTTGAACCGAATATATTTTTGTTAACTTTGATGCCGGTTGATTTTCCACTTTGATCGAGAATATAACCGTTTTTATTAGTTTTATCACTATAATATTCTTCTAGCTCTTCTGGTACAAATGGATTCCAATTACCTTCTACAAAATGTTTAAATTTAACCCAGTTTTCTACTTCTCCGAGATGTGTTTTTTCCCATATTCCTTTCTCCTTGTTATAAGAATCTACAGACATCCCTTTAAAGCCGAATATAGATTCGCCTCCTTCGCCAGTGCCGCCAAACGCGCGGAATATTTCATCATGAACTGCTCGCCCTGTAAATGCTTCAAAACCAACATATGCACCTCCATATGTGATCCATCTCGGAGCTTGGCGAATTGGGTTCGTAAAGACTTTTAGGAAAGGACCTCCGCCAGTTCCAAATGATTTCATTGCACCTGGTCTTAAATCTGTCTTAAATAAAAGCCCAACAAGATTACTTGCTTGATTTATTCCTGGCAAATTATATAAGTAACTCATTATATCTTGAGTCGCACCCATAAATTTATTGCGAGCTAGTGATTGATTTCTTGTAAAACCAACAAATCCTTGATTTCTGAATAAATCTGCCCTTTGCATACCTATAGCGGCTTGTAGGCGCTCGGCTTCACTCAAGGGTACTCTTGCAGAATCCAAGTGTCCTGGCGCCATAGGATTGCCATATTTATCTAAATACCTTCCGTCCGGACTCATTTTAAATGTAGGAACTGAGATACTAGGATTGGTAACAGATTTTATATTAGCTTCCATTCGAAATTTATGTAGTCTATCAACATAATTTACTAAAGCAGCATCATCCATGGTATCCAAAACCTTAGCACCTTTTCCGAATTCGCCTGGAAAATCTATACTGTAACGAACACCTCTGTTACTTGCCACCCTTCTTGCAGAACTATATTCTAATTTAATTGTTTCTTCTAATTTGCCAATATATTCTTTTAATTGAGTGCCATTAAGATCTCTAAAATTGTCTATCTGTTTAAATGTTTCATCAAATTGATATGCAGGAGATTTATAATCTAGCAAAGATGCTTTTTGCGCCTCATTTAAACCATCTAACATTTCATCAAAAGATTTTAATCTACCGGTCTCATCAAAGTGTTTAGAAAAAGTCCCTCGCCAAGCTTTCATATTATCGATATTATAAAAACCAGCAGGTGCAAATTCTCCTGCTATTGCCTTGCCTGTTACCGGATCTAACAAAGCTACTTTTCCTCCAACTAGATCATCTAGCGCTCTTATTGTACTATTGCCTAAATCTCCAGTTTTATCTGCAAAATTTATATTAAGTTGTTTAAAATCTTCAGCCTTGAGACCTATGTTTGTAAGATATTTTTTCAATCCCGCCGGGTCATTATTTAGTCGTCCAATTGTATCTTTTACTTCTTTGTTTATTACATATCTTCCATCAGCCTTATAAACAAGTGGCACTCCTTTTGCATCTTTAAAATTTTCTAATTTTTCAACAATTTTTAGTCGACCATTAACATTAGCATTATATATTGTCGTCATTCTGTTGACATCACCAGGAGTCATTTTACCGCGTGTGATATTGCGCGCAATCCATCCTAAATCTTGGTGAGCATTAAAAAGATGTAGGTCTTTGACATTATTTAAAAATGAAATTTGACTATCAACTGAAGCCAATTGCTTCTGAGTTCTCCTAATTCCAAAAGTACCTCGATCAAATCGCCTTTTCATTATATTGGCTTTAGACTTTAATACATCTGCAAATTTTTCTACTTCCGCTGCTCTTACTGTAAGACCATCCATTCGCAATTTAGCTGCTGCTTGTGTTAATTTTTCTACTGCGGCACCCGCTGATTCAACATCAGTAATACCATCTAATATTTTTGTAACTTCATCATTTAATGGTGTTCGAGTAAGCGAACCACGAAAATTTTTAAAATCATTAGAATTTTTAAGTTTGCCAACCAATCTTTCTGAATGTGCAAATCGCTTTTTACTTAGGGTTTCCACAGTATCAATTTTCCACTTATGCAGAAATCTAGCTGCTTCTGGTATATCAGCTGCCTTTTCTAAAGTAAAAATTCTGCCCTTCATACCTAAGTTTGCAGCCTTAAACATTCCTGGTTTTAAAAGTAGCATTCCACCAAGACTACCAATGGTAAATACCGCATCAGTTATTTGAAGACCGGTATTAATATCTTCAATCGTTTCTTCTGTTGATAAACTGGTAGCATCTCTAGCCAGTTGAGGGTCTCTCATACGCTTCATTGTATCAAATAGGCGTGGTCCTGTTTGCCAAATTTCAGGTACAGAAAAAGGAATCTCAATTGTTTCTGATACCACAGGGATACCACCAACCAGCTTTTCAAAATCATCCGCTTTTAATGATCTAACTCCCGTCATAGCTTCAACAATACTTGTTATTTTAGCACCTCTTATTATCTGTTGCATTATCATTTTTTGTAAGCCAACACGTCGATCACCCTCTGGACCATAAAATCTTTCGAAAGGATTTAATTTCAGCCATTTTTCATCTTTCTTAATCTGAGTCATAACTGTATCCCAATCAGGCGCCACGGGTTCTCGATGTGTGCCGGAAATAACAGGATTTTGCAAAAATCCATGAGTTAAATTTCTAGCAACACTTACAGAATTGAAATTTTGTACAAAACCAGGACTTAATTTTCCTCTGTTAGCTAATATTTCTTGTCTAAATGTCTTTAGTGGAGCAGCTAATCTAATATTTTTGTACCATTCTCGATTTGCGTAATTAACATCATCTATTTGGAATAAACTTTTTGGAACTTGCTGACCATAATACCTAGTATATTTCCCATCAGAGGTTACAAAGTGAGATAAATATTTTGCCAATTCTTCTTGTGGAAGAGTGGGTATATTTTTGACTGTACTGTCTGCTTTTAATTTATGAGACCAATACAACAAATCATTAATTTTTCTAACAGTCATATCATAATGTACAATCGCTGTTGGATAATATTTGCCACCATATCCTAGTACTTGTACATTTCCAACTTTTTGCACATAAAAAGGAGAATTTGGAATTCTTGGATCATTAGTTCCGAGTTGTTCAGCAAACTCTTTAGGGTTAATAGGTTTTTGTAAACTATCACCAATAAGATAATTATAAACTGACGCGTCAATTGTTTTATATTCCGGAGCAATAAAATATCCCAATACAGGGTGAAATCCTAATCTATTTAATTCACTTTCTTTTAATTCTCTTCCAAATTTAAATTGTATATAATCATACAAACCTCTGGTCAATTTGGTTGTACCAGGAAGAGTAAATCCAGTTTGTTTACCAGAGGTTATAAACCTATCATCTTCGTATGCCAAAAGAACCATATTGTTCCTAGCTTTCAAGGTATCAACAGCACTCTGACCTTTCATTTCAGCTACTTTTGCTATTTGATTATCATCAAGCTTAACTAATTTTTGATATCTTCCATTCTTTTCATGCCACCCGGTAGCAAGTAAATGCTCTACATATTCAGCTTTAGTATTAACATCTAGCGGACCTTTTGGCAGAGCCGGCACCTTAATTGTACCATATAAATATGAATGTGTACCTTGTCCAAACAGATCAATGGGATCTCCTTCTGGATTGGGCGCTACAATTTTAGGATATTCTAGCTCTCCTCTATAGCTTGTTTTTAAAGGAGTAGTAAATTCAAAATCCCCAGCTTTATATTTATAAATTTGTGCTGCCTGGCTAATGCTTTGATATATATCATCATTAATTTTATACCTTGCTTTTTGTGCTAGTTGATCTCTCTGAGTAATTAAATTTTTATTTCTTTCAAGTCTTTGCCTTACAATTTCAAGTTTACTTGTATCTTCCGGTAAAGTACCACCATATCCTTCGCCTTTAATTCTAATATATTGTTCAGCTAGATTCATTGTGTTGTTTAGAGTAATTCTTAATTCTTCTGGTGTGTAATTTCTTTGGAGATGTGGATAAATATAATCATTTTCTAATTCCCCTTTGGCAAATCCTGAACCTTTTTCTCCCAGGAGCCCAAGGGTCCATTTCTGAAATAACTGGTATAAAAATACTTTATCTTTCGCAATTTTCATATCATCGGGATTGATAACCTTATAAGTCGCTAATCGATCGATATCGAATCCAGCCAGAGCAGTGGAAACGCGACTCAATTGACGATATGTTATTAATGTTTGAAGAGTTGGCTCATTTTCACCACCAGTTTGCCCTTCCCCTCTTGCATTCGCGCCGTATTTTTGTATACTATAATAATCACCATATTTATTTTCAAATTTCTGAAGCCACTCATCACTCCAACTAGTTGCATATTGTGCTAACTGCTTATTTTTAGTTTTTAACATAGCTTGGTAAGCCATCGAATGAGCCATTCTTTCACTTGATAATAAGCCTTGTACCGCTCCTTCATAAAGATATTCACCTTGTCGACCCATAGTTTGTACAACAGTTTTTACTTCTTCTGGGACATCTATATTAGGAGAACCTCCAATCGTTCCTTCGTCTGCAAGGAGTCTTTCCGCCTGACGCCATACATCTGATCTTCTTTGTGTCATGGTATGATTTGTGCCGGTTGATAACATTTCAACCACACCAGAATTATAATCTTCTATTGTTAAATTACGAGGCTTGCCGTCTGTATCTCTTGGCCATTCAGGTCCACGGGCTTCAACAGGAGTGGTATTTAAGCTCCAAAGCGCGCTTTTTATTTTTTCTGGCTCTTCTTTGATCGCTAATTGTGCAGCTTCAATATCCCCACCACCACGCGTAATAGCACTAACATCATCAAGTGTCAATTCACCCAGATTATATAAAATTCTATAAGCTATATCTAAATCACCTGCTCTACTTCTACCGTCTGGGTAGGAATATTCTTTATAAAGTTTTCTAGCATATGCAGTTAAATTTTCATGAGTCACTGCTTTATAATAAGCTTGACTATGATTATTGTTGATTCTATCTAATTCAGTTTTTAATAGTTCTGGTCTAGACCTATATTTTATTCCTGCCTCCCTGCGCATCTTATCATACATATTTGAAGTATTATGATAATTTCTAGCAACAGCAGATTGAAATGAATCTGGATTGTCAATAAAAGTTTTATCCGTTATACCAGGCTCAAATACTATTGGTTCTTGTTTTGGAACTCCAACTCCAGGAAGCATTTGATCAGGTATCGGAGCATATTGGGGTTCAAGGTGTGGCTCTGTCTCCCAGTACTCGGCCTCGGTGTC
>TARA_R100001594_G_scaffold15682_1_pt1 | contig 13367 bp, 24 predicted proteins | sample TARA_R100001594 | Tara Oceans TARA_R100001594 (sample SAMEA2622752) | marine metagenome | biome: marine biome (ENVO:00000447); feature: marine epipelagic mixed layer (ENVO:xxxxxxxxx); material: "saline water (ENVO:00002010), including plankton (ENVO:xxxxxxxx)" | depth 150 m | reverse complement strand
GTCAGTTTCCAAACCTTGTTAGTGGCTGGGTTGATCTCTTTGAAGCGTGGCAAGGAATTAGTCATGTTCAAGTTAGTTATTGGTCAAGGGGAGGGATTGAGTCCCTCAGTCAACCCAGAGATTAGGGTTGAGGGAGAGAGTCAAGCGGACTTATAATTAACAACTTGCAGACCTAGAAAGTTGTTAATATGCCGCTTTAATTAGTCGTGTAATTCGTCGATCATTTCGTCTAATTCAGAGACATCTAGCATGGGGTCAGTCCAGGCCACGCCGTCTAGGGTTTCCTGAGATCCCCATGAAAGAATCTTGTCTACAAACTGGAAATAGTCGGAGCAGGTGCGGGCCAGATTGTATAGGCCCTCATCGTTTCCTATCCATAGACTGACATTCCAGGTTTCGTAGTTGGTCCACCCGTTATAGGTAGAGGCTAGAGCTGGGTTGTCTGTCTGTGTTGGGTAGTTCATGTTCAAGTTAGTTATTGGTCAAGAGTGAAGGGTGAACCCTTCAGGGAGCCGCTAAGGGCTCCGGGAAAGGATCTAGGCCGCTGTCTCTATCAATGCTTCAGGGTTGTCCTTTGCCATTGGGTAGAGTTCCGCTTGTGACTCTGTTAATAGATCTTCGAGATCAATTACACAGTCGATCACTTTGCAGTACTCGGGGTGATTAAGCTCAAGTTGCAAGTAATTCTCGTCTGTCTCGTATGCCTCGTTAGCATCACGAAGAGCGAGAGCGGCGGCCTTGGCAGCTTCCACGATGTCGTGGAGGTGTTCAGTGCTTAATAACATTTGAATTAGTTATTGGGTAGGGAACAGCTGAGTTAGTAACCCAGCAGAAAGGAAACTGAGTTAGTGTCCTTTGGGCTGGGGTCTTGACCGCTTCTTATTCAGTTGTCTAGGTTCTGTGATCTCTAAATGATCATGTATGAACAAAGATGATCTAGAGATGAACTCCTAACCTGTTGCGGTAGGTAGTTCGTGCAGTCAGTGACAGTATTAACTGGTCTGATCTGCTAAACAATTTACTAATCACACAGTTATATAAAACTATCTGTAGTGATTTGTAGTGATTGTTTGAGAGTTCCTCATTAATCAGAAGAACTCGTTAAGTGAAATGGTTTCCTCTGCTGGTTTCGTGGCTGAGGAGGTAGGACGATCGTTGATTGAGGTTCAACTGTTATTCAAAAACCTAGAACGTTGATCGAAGCTCAGGACTGCAAGCTTATTCAGACTTTTAAAGAAGCAAGTTCTGAAGCTCTCTGAATTGAGATATTTATATATTAGAATTAATTAGTGCATTTGTCAAGATTGATTTGAGTATAAATACTTAAAGAGCTGGATAAATAAGGAATAATTTAATACTTTCTTAAGATTTGATCTGATTTCTCTTAGATTCTTTTGAAATTCTTAAAATTTTAATAGACCACGTGCCCCCTGTCTTGAATTTATATCTTCTTAATGATTCTCATTCTCAATAACATTTAAAATCTATAACTCATGCCTCTCCACAATCGGGAATTCCCTGACACATTTCTTTTTTTTCCATAAGAAGCATTCCCGCCGCGCCCCGCGAGAAGTATCTGGGTATCTTGCTGGGAAAATGAGGTAAAAGTTTTTGACTATCAACATGATAACACTCATTTCTAAAAAAATTTTTCGTTTAGTTTTTTAGTTTTAAATCCTTTACACTATGAAAAGACTTGTTACGGCAACGATTATGAACCCCGATGAGCAAAATTCAATTATTAATAGTGCTCAAACCTTTTTAAATAACTTCATTGGAGGTCTGTTGGATCCTGCAGGTGGACCTAAGGTTCCAATTACTGCTGGAGGAGGTGTTCCTGGTGAATTACCAGTAGAAAAATATCAGCGTGATGCTTATCTCCGCCATCTAGAGAACGATGTTTATCCAGAGTTAAGGCGTGAAGTTGTTCCTGAAACCGCTGAGGGTCCCTTCGGTCCCATAAATCCAGAGGAGCTAGATATAATTACGACCCCGGAACAGCGTGGACCTACCCCAGAAGATTATGAAAGATGGGAAAGTGATGCTCGAACTTGGGAAGGACAGTTGTTTGATAACGATCGGTGGGACAATCGCCAACGGATAGATCCTAATTGGGACTATGAAAGAGGAGATTGGAAGTATCGGACTCAACCTGGTGGCATGCATAAGCCGGGTCTACAACTTCTTTGAATGTAAATCTCTTAATTAAGTAATAAACTACTACTGTTTGTTACTTAGTCATGGAAAAACAGCCCGAAGTTAAGGTAGTTGAGAAGAAGAAAGGTGTTTTTGGGACGTTAAAAGAGAAATTAGAGGATAAAGAAGAACAATTTGAATATATCTCAGTCCTCGTAAGACTTTCCGTGGTCGTTTGGTCCGGATTTATCGTTTCTTTAAACTACATTACCATCCCTGGATTAACATCTGGCGAAAAACAGGATATAACTTTTCCTGCGTCTCTCCTCGCATCTAGTTTGGCTAGCTTCGGTTTGGAAAAGAGTGCTAAGAAGAAAGGAGATGGAACTTATGAAGTAGATCCGAAAGATAAACCGATGACTAAGAAAGAAATGCAAGAAATGTTAACTACACAGTCAGGAAGTTACCAGACCATTAGGGTAGAGCAGCCTATTAAGATTCTCGGCGCTACGGTCGTTGATCAAAGCTCTTCTTCTAAAACCTCATGACTGTATCGCAAATGATTGATGATCTGTCCCTAGATGCAAAACAAGAGACTCAACTTGTTGTTTTAAAACTAAAAGTTGAGCGCTTAGAAGAGAAACAAGGAGAATTATTAGAGCGAATTCGTGTAGTTGAGAAGTGGGTGATTGGTGCGGCTGCAGTAATCGCAGCTGGAACTACATTATTAGGACTATTAGCACAAATATCTAAGGCTTACTTATAACTTAAATAAAAATTCTTAGCGATTGATATTAAACTAGAAGAGTACTTCTACTCTCTCGGAATGAAGTGGCCTTTATTATTGCTGCTCCTCCTTTCTGGCGGAGTCGCTCGCGCAGATATTGTTCATAAACTCTCAACCAGTACTCAACTCTCTGTTGACTCAGCAGCCTCTCAAGCAACACGTCTAGGCTCTACATATTCAGTCAGTGGGAATAATGTCAAAGTGGTTGATAGTGCCCAGTTCGGAGGTTTAACAAAGCCTTCCTCGGTAACTGCTGCAGCGACACAAATACAAGCGGATTACGAAATGCATACCTCAGGAGCCAGTTTTAGTCTCACAGAATCCTTTACATACGGGGATGCTACTGATAGTGATGGGACCACAGTTACCGCTGGGGTAGTCCCTTCATTACCGGCATTTGGGGCGGTGACAACGTCGGCTGGAGGCGTGGCTGGTAGCCTTGCTGGAACGATAACTAGCCAGGGTGTAATGACACTAACTGCCGGGGGTGCGGGTACTAGCGCTACTGGACAATTCGTTAGTGAACTAACAATTAAATAAGTAACATGAAGCGACTTTTGCTTCTGTTATTTCTGACATCCCTTCCGGCGCAGGCGATCCCAGTGGTCCCTCAATTTACACAGGGGAGTTTGACCAGCCATACTGAAACCACAAGTAAAATATCTGAGGTAATTACGTCCGTCGATTTCAATACCGGATGGCAGTACAGTGTCACTGGGGTTAATGTACAGAACTCTGGAGAATCTATTTCTCCTAATGCTACGAATACCACCACGCAAACTGTTAATGGAATTACATCAACGTGGACTGGTTTGAACGCTTCCGAAAAACCAAACTGGACCATAACAACTCCAGGTCAAGCGTTTCAATTTGTAGAGGCATACAGCGGACCTGGCCTGTCCACTCAGACCACCGTGGTTCGAGATACCGAGGTTACTTCCGTAACAGATACTGTCTCTATCTTTCAGCAGTAAGTCTTTTCTTTTTCACATCTATAGCTAAGGCTGGTGACGTTGGAGGAGTTTCAGCTACAGCATCCCCTAATGCCTCCTCAACGGGGTCAGTCATTAACCAGGGTATACAAGTCCTTCAAGGTCCTTATATAACTAATACTTATGGGAATAATATTCAGTGTCAGGGACCTACTCTTAATTTCACTCCATTTGTTACTGGAGCCCTCTCACGTAAAACTCCTTTTGAGAGTCATTACTTAGATCCTGTTTATGACACTAGTGATGTTAATGAGGATGGCCTCTTGGATAATCCCGGCGACGTTTTATATTGGAAAGATATTAGAACTGGGCAAAAGGACTCTAATAGCTGGACCGGAGGATTGTCAGCAACTTTATCAATTCCTCTAGATAAAGGATTACAAAGAAGATGTAAAGAAGCAGCTGATGTGCAGATTAGTTTGCAACGACAACTAGTTGCTAATAAGCGTTTGGACTATGAATTGGCTCGGTTAAAAAATTGTGGCGAACTTAGAAAGAAGAATATAACTTTTCATCCACGGTCTCCCTATTTCGCTATCTGTGCAGATGTCGTTACAGGCCCGATTCCCGAGATTATCCCTAAGCATAAGCACTCTATTTCCGTAGATCCTTCTGAGCCTTTGCTCGCTCCGCTACAGAAAGGATCTTTTGTTTCTTCCCCAGAAGAGTAAACACCTTCTTTTTTACTTGCTTTAGTAAAGGCTTTATAAGTTTAAGAAGGTAGTCACCCAGAGGCTTTGCAAGCGTGGCTCCAATAATACCGCTGGCGGCAATTACAGTTGTTGTAATGACAATTGGGGCGCCGGGAAGATGATTTCCTACAACATCTAAGAGGGGGATAGGTTCATATAAAGTGATGCATTCACCATTTTTTAATTCATAACCAATAATTATTTTTGTCTGTGCTTTGTTTTTGGCTCCAATAGGGATCGCATCTGGAGGTGGGCATGGAAGATTTAAAGAAGGTATAGAAGTGTTGGGTGGTGATGGCGGCGTGTCGAGTGGTTTATCGGTTGGGGGAGGGTTATTAAGAGGAGGAGCAGTAGGAGGTTTACTGAATACCATCTCATCCGGTCGGTATTCAATTGTTTCAAATGTTGGCATTGTGCCATCACAAAATATCCTTACTCCTCGATCATCATCTTCAGGAAGGGTCTTCGATTTTTTATTATCAATATGGGCTCGTACACATCCGGGTATATCAATAACTGGTATACCAATGTTAAGTGTTAACGGGGGAGCTACGGGAATACTTGCTGGGGGAGTATCCCTCCACGTTGGTATGGACTGGATGGAAATATTAAGGTCATTAACTTGGACCTCAGGGATACTAACTTCCACCAAATGGTAAAGCAGGTCCCGTTGTCTTAGGTAAAGCTTTAGGGAGTGATCCTTTAACTAATCCGGGAACAGATCCTGTTACCTCTTTTAAGAGATGATTCTTTAGTTTCTCTTGATTAACAGGGTTGGTAATGTAGAAGTAGGCAAAGAAAGTTCCTCCTACCAGTGTCCCTGAGAGAATCAAACTTAGGACTGCAATGCCGTCTAAAATTTTTCTCATAGTGAAAGACAAAAAAACTCGCTAACACAATTATGCTAACGAGTTTCTTGTATGTGAGGTTAGCTTAGCTTAACTCAGAAGGCATATTTAGCCCCGAGTTTGGTCGCATAGCTATTGTCATCATCGCCTGTGACGAATGCAAACTCGCCATATGCGCTAACGCTCTCTGATACTGCGAAGGAACCACCTAGTTTTCCCCCTACTTCGGTTTCACTATCAGTCCCGTCATTATTAATAAAGGTCGGGCCAGCTTGGAGGTAGTATCCAAAACGTCCTTCACCAGCAGTCCCCTCATAACCTATGTGAAGGTCTGTGGTGGATCCTGTGAAATTGTTGCCGGTTGAAGAACCGTTGTATTCACCATTTATGTAAAGGTTGCCAGCATGAGCAGCGGCTCCTGTTACGGTGAAAGCTGTTGCAAGCAAGGCAGCTTTAATCATTGTGTCCTCTAAGGAAAGATAAAGATGCTCTAAGTTTAAGTGAATTTATGTGACTGTCACAATTGGAAGTGTGCCAGTTGTTATTTCCTTTTTCCTGAGATCCACAAAAGGCTATATCCGATAAGGAGTAAGAGGAATAAAGCAATTATTAAGAGTAGGTGCATAGAAGGTATGTAGTGTTTTTAAATGGTACTATGTAGTTATGCATAGCTTACATTATCATGAAAATTTATTTACACATTTTTTGTTCTCTTTCTTTACTTGTCTTCTCTGTTCCCGTCTTTAACTTCGTTGTAAATGCCACTCCTTTGAATAGAACCCGTGTCCAAAGACATCGGTTACATGAACAGTGTGTTGCTCGCACAAGCTCTTCTTACCCGACAACTCCTCTTTACCTGCTTCGTGAGTCCTGTGATCAGTGGACAGTTAAGGTCATGAGTAAATCGTCTTATTAGTTTTGTATTAAACCTGGACACTGTAGGTATTTATGCTATACCTCAGAAGGTATGGGATCTTCTCGTGTCTTCCAGGGAATTATTCACTGTATGTCCTTTTTGTAAAAAACCTTTTGTTCTTAAGGGTTCTCGCCTTCGAGTATGGCGTTCACAAAAGATGAAGAAGCCTTCTATGACTGGGCCTTATTGTTCTTATAAGTGTTCGACCCTACAAAACTTGTCTCGTCTTAATGCGTTAAGGAAACTAAAACGGAAGAATTCAAAAACTGTTACATAGGCTACATAAAGATTTAAGCTTTAATGTATCATGTTAAACCGTATAAATTGATACCGCACTGTATATTGACAGTGTACCCCGCAAGAGACCCATGACTTTGACCTACAGAGGCAAGGTTTATACCCGTTCCCCTCAGGCTTTATTTGAAGAGTCTTCAAGAGAACTTACCTATCGTGGTGCTAAGTATCACCCTCATAAGCGTTAATCTCGTTAAGGTGTGAATCGCACAAGTCGGTAAATCTACATGTGGAGTAATGAGTGTCCTAAATGTAGATCTACCGACTTTCGTGTTGCAGAGACTAGGTTTGGTAAAAATTACAAGCGTAGGCGACGCAAATGTGGTGCTTGTGACTTTGCTGTTACGACTTATGAGGTCAGTAAAGAGTCATATGAAGCGGCCAAAAGAAACTCTAAATTCATTCATGATTTACATGGCCATTTCTCCATGAGAGATGATAAGAATCCTATTGTTGGTTTAACTTGTGATTCGTGTAGACATATGCGTTTAGAAGGTTGTTCGTATGAGTTCCCGGACGCTGGAGGAACTTTTGCTGAGATGTGTATTCACTACAACGACTTTCATTAGTATCAAAGATATGTGATCTTGGGGAAGCTTCATATTTCCCATGTGGGTCTCTACTTTTTCTGATCTATCGTTAGATATGCGTCAGGTTGTTCGAATGGAGAGGATAGGCCATTGGCGTAAAGCTGGAAAGTTGACTCATGGTTTCCATTACATGACTCTTGAAGAAGCGAAAGCAGCAAATATTCCTGTGAAGGGGTTAGATAAACCTTACAGTCATAGAACTATCTATGTATATAATGCGGATACTTTGTACGAGTTCTTTAAGGATAAAGTCTCTTCTCCTCGAAAACTTCGTAGTTCTTCGAACTGGTGAGGTATGAAAACAGATCTAGGAATGAATGACCATGGTGAGGATCCGAATCACTGGTTTGTAAAAATTCAACTTGGTATTGATCAGTTACGTTTGCTACATCGTGCGGTTTGTTTGTATAGCGAAGTGTGGGAAGAAATCCATAAGCGAGCTGGGCACAATACCGATTCACCTAGATTGGTTCTAGAAGCTCAATATCTCGAGAATTTAAAGACGTTTTTATATGCAACTCTTCTCGAACATACCTATCACACCGGAGAACCTCCGGGTGAGGATTCATCATGAGGCATAGCTAGGTTGCAATATCCCTTTGTCGGGAGGATCGATATCATCATCTTCCTCCTCGAAGAGCGCAAAGAACACTAAGACGAGAAGGAATGGAAGATAAGGGAAAAGCAGCGCTAGCTGTATGTCACTCATTGATCAGAATACGCCCGGCAGTATTTGTCCTGTGAAGGTATAAGTGCCGAGTGCAGCTACTACGCCAATCATTGCCCAGCGTCCATTAGCTAGCTCAGCTTCCTTCATTAGATCAAAGTCTTTTTCAGGATCACCCATTGGGGTGTCTCTTGGTGCAACTTGAGTGTCGTTCATTTGTAACGAGGGGTTTACAAAAGTTCACATTCACTCTAACGATTCCTGAGCAAAAATACTCAGTTTCGCCACTGCTTTGTCTGCTTTTCTAATTAATTTTTGAGCTTTAGCCCGATCTGTACACTTCTGAGCCTTCGTGGCTAGACGAAATAGTTTTTTGTGAGCTTTGTCCCTTGTGTCAAGCGCGATGTTGGAGCTCCTGTAAATACTTTTTAGTCCTTAGATCATGCTCCATTTCGCGCCAACGCTTTTCTTCATCACCCCAAGATTTACCTTCAGTAACATGATGGCCCCGGTCTGTGTGAACATCTTTGCCTCTTTTGGCTAGATGACGGAGAGCGAGGTCGTGAGCCATCTCTCTGTAACGACGAGATTCATCTCCACGAAGTTCATCAATTTCGTGTTGTCTGCCAGCGTTATAAGACATGTAGAAGTTTGCCGATCTATTTAGAATTTTAGTCGGACTTATGCAAAGCAGCATACATATTAGGGAATGGTTTGATCCCTCCTACTTCATATCCTTTGTGCCTGAGATATTCAAATAGCTGTGTGCGTTCATTAGCGAACCATTCATCATTATTTGCTTCAAAAATAATTGGAGGATAGTTAGAAATTTTTAATGTTTGTTCCGCTCCTTGAAGAGCCTTGAGTTCATTTCCCTCAATATCTAATTTGATGAGGCCTACATTCTCGTAAGCGTAAAGATCAATATGAGTTGTATCTACTTCTTCGGTTTGGAGAACTTCTTTTCCATGAGGTGGAAGAATTGTTGAGCCTCCCCCATCCTCTGACACGATTGAAAGCGTGGCTGTTTTAAAGGAGTTAGGAGCATCGGTAACAGCTACTCGCATTGGAACAATATTAGTTTTTTCATTCAAAAAGATATTGCCACACAGTTGCCAATAAGTACGACGTTGGGCTTCAAAGGCATATACGGTTTTAAATTTATCCGCTAAGAGGATTGAATAAGCTCCCATATGAGCTCCACAGTCAATGAAAACTTTCTCTTTATCTCCAAACTTTTCTGCCCATTCAATAATTTGTTTTTCTGGGACGCCTACTGCGTGCATCTGACAACGACCGGAATCATCATCGTGCATTAGAAATGCTGGTTTAGGTGTAGGAACAATTAGATCCTTTTCTGGACCCCAAAGATATGTAGCCATTAAATTGACTTGAGTGCTAACATACTACCAGCTTGGAGAAGAAATGACGATACCAGTTTTAGGTACTGCACTTGTTAATTCCCCATATTGGGTATATAGATTACTTTATAGCATTGATTATCCTGTAGATACTTTTGTAGTCTTTAATAATAATGGGAGAGGACAGATAACTGAAGAGTTAGACATGCTTACTAAAGTACCACATAAGCATGTGAAACGGATTGTTGTATGTCATCTCCCTTCTAATCTCGGGTGCTCAGGAGCCTGGAACTTAATTATTAAGTCCTATATGAATGCCCCCTTCTGGGTCATCTCTAATCATGACCTTATGTATACGCCGGGGATGTTGAAGTCCATGATGGAGCGGGCAGAAGATCCGGAAACGGGTATTGTCCATGGTGATAATGGCAGCTGGGACCTATTCCTCATCAAAGACTGGGTGGTTCAGGAGTTTGGTTTATTCGATGAGAACCTCTATCCCGGTTATTGCGAGGACATGGATTATGGGATGCGATTTAAACATAGGAATTTAAAGAGAAATATGTCAGTAGGAAAACCATACTTTCATGGCGAAACATCCGGCGACTATGCAGATGGAAGTCAAACCTGGCGTAGTGAGCCTGAACTAGCAAATGGTATTCACAGAGCCCATGAATTAAATAAGCAATACCTCCACGCCAAGTGGAATCCCGCGTGGCAATTTCATATAGAGGGTGAAGTATATAAAGCTCCTTTTAATGATGAAAGTTTCCCTCTTACTTACACCCAATATGATCTTAATTTTGTTCGTTCTAAGAATCTAGGGTTTTAATTATGAGACATTTAGTAACTGGGGGTGCAGGTTTTATAGGATCTCATATTGTTGAGAGATTACTCAAGAAATCTCACGAAGTAATTTGTGTCGATGATTTATCTACGGGTAACAAATTAAACCTCAAGTATTCATCTACTAATGACTCTTCTTCTTTTACTTTTATTGATCATGACATTATTAAGCCTCTTGGGTTCGATTCGCCGATAGATCAGATATGGCATTTTGCCTGTCCTGCTTCTCCTATCCAGTATCAGAAAGATCCTATTAAAACTGCTCGAACGAATTTTTTGGGCACTTATAACATGTTGGAATTGGCTAAGGAACATCAGGCCCGGATCTTGTTAGCAAGTACCAGTGAGGTTTATGGAGATCCTGAAGTCCACCCTCAACCTGAGAGTTACCGGGGATGTGTTAATCCTATTGGTGTGAGAGCTTGCTATGACGAAGGTAAGCGTATTGCAGAAACTCTAGCCTTTGATTATTTCCGTCAATATGATGTGGATATTGGAGTCGCTCGAATCTTCAATACTTATGGTCCTCGTATGAGTCCTGAGGATGGACGTGTAGTTAGTAATTTTATTGTGCAGGCTTTAAAGAATGAGCCCCTCACTATTAATGGTGATGGGCAACAAACTCGATCTTTTTGTTATATAGATGACTTAGTAGAAGGTCTTTTTCGTTTAATGGAGTCGGGAGTAGTAGGTCCTCTTAACTTAGGGAACAATGAAGAGTTTACTGTCCGGGAGTTAGCGGCCATTGTTAAGTATAAAATTAATCGAGGCCTCTCTTTAACATTTAATCAAATGCCTCCTGATGACCCTAAGAAACGTCAACCTAGTATTTGGGCTGCGGAGAAATTATTAAATTGGAAAGCAACCACTTCTCTCGAAGATGGTGTTGAAAAAACTGCTCAATACTTCTTAGACTGTCTCGATCTAAAGTCGTAAGATATGCCTTTCTATTCGTCCTACACCTCTTACGGTTCTCTCGTCAATAGCTTGAGAAAAGTTCTCGATGAGCGTGGGATTACATCTTTTAAGTTGAGTAAGATTTCTGAATTATCTCCTACAACTACTAGAAAGATTTATACCGATGAGAATTATATACCTTCCCCCGACGTTTTAGAACGTATCTGTTTAACATTAAGCGTACAGCCTGGGGATATTCTTCAGATCTCGCCTAGACTGGAATCATCTATAGGGGTATGCTCTGGTGTTTTCGCCGCAGGATTATGAGCTGGCAGCTCGCGTACTAGGTCTTCCACTTCCACAGACGGATAGTGAGAAAGCCGTAGCGGCTCCAATGGTTAATGCAGTTCTACGCAACTTTCACAGGACTCCCCCTCCTCTTCCTGAGACAGAATTTGAAGGTCTAAATACTGGAGCTACACGTTCTCTAAATAAGTATCCTGATAATAATCAACCACGTGTCCATGATCAGTTAGCTCATAGACTTACAGCGGGTGTTACTGATGAGGAAGATATTGCTGAAGTAGGAGTTCTTTTAGAGATGCTTAATGCAGATCCTCGGATGCTCGATTTGTTCTTAACTTTTTGTGAGAATTTAACTCAAGACTCTCGGGACAGTGGGGAATTCCTAAGTCAACAACGTCCTCTTGAGTATGATCTCCCTAGTTATGGCGGTCAATATTCTGTTCTTAACGCACCTAGTAATTCTCAGATTCCTCCTTCACAGGCTTATCAACCCTTAAGCTAATTATGAATGAAAGGGAGAGACAATTAGCTGAACGTGATGTTCGTAAGATTGCTCCTGATTTAAATCCAGGTGCTTTCTTACAAGCTTATATGCGTTCTAATTTTCCCCAGACGAATGTAATGCCTTCTCCTCATCAAAGAGAATATGGACTTATAGCACCTCAGGTAGATAATTCAGTACAATTAAAGGAGAAATCCCAATCGGGAACTTCTTTCGATAACCCTGCGATCAGTTAAATTCGATGGCACCACGAAATATCAATCCCTTAACTAATCGACTGACGGGAGATGTTGATGGCTTGACTGCTCTTGGTTCACGGATAACTCAAGGAGCAGGACGGCGGGGTACAGCAGTAGCAGGTGGAGCGGGAGGTTGGAATCCAATGACTATGGGCGGTGGAGTTAAAACTTTACTTGCTTTAGAGCTTTTGCAATTACTGGGTCCTAGTGCTCTAGGGCTAGTGACTTCACAAGCTCCCGCCATTCAAGGTGCTCAACCCGCTTCTCCCAGTACTCCTCCAGGGGGTAAGTATTTTGTAAGTGAACAAGATCTTTCTGACTATACGAAATGGTATCAAGGAGAAGCTTATCGAATTAATCTACTAAATACGGTTTTTAATGCTAACTTAAATCTCCCTTTATCTCCTGAAGGTTTTGCCGACAAAATGGTACGAGCTCGAACTTATCAAGGTAGGGATTTAACAGAGAGAAATATAATTATGGAAGCTGAAAGAAGACGAGGGGAGATGGCACAGAAAATGTTGGAAGGGATTCTAGCTGCCCCTCTTGCTAACCTTCAGGGTCAGGCTCAGGTACAGGCAGCTCGCGATGCGAGCCGATACAATCCTGGAGGAGGAATCTAATGTCACTTTTTGGTATATGGGGGGAGGAACGTAAGAACGATAGCCTTCCCAACGTGGTGAAAAGAGGAATTCAGCAGGGAGTGGAGGGTGCTCAGGGGGGTATTCCTCCTAACCTTCCCGTACCTAGGGAAGATGATTTTACCCCTCAGAAGAATCCACCCCGGTTACCGGGGCGTATAGAAGACACTGCTGAGGCAATTAAAGCCCTCCTTGATGCATACCCAGAACTAAAACCTGTTTTCATAGACTCCCTAGATCCTGAGGGAATCCAGCGTCGGGCGATTGAACTTGAAGGCATAAAGGCTCGAAATGATCGGGCTATGGAGTCGTGGAAAGCCTGGCGTGCAATTAAACAAGAAAGTATTCGTGCGAATGTTGCTGGTCAAGCTGCACTAGCTCAGACTATTTATCTCTCTACTCAGCCGAATGTAGGAACTGTGAATGCTTATAATCAAGCGACTACAAACCTTATGCAGTCGATGTATGCGGGTAAGCCTACGCCTGTAAGTACGCGTCTTGGCTTCCTTCCAATGTATGGACAAGGTGGGGGCGGCCTGGGGAAACTGGGGAAACTTGGAGGGACTAGTACATAATGGGTTTATTTAGTGCTATCGGTAGTGTAATTGCTCCTGGTATTGGGACCGCAATCGGGGCGGGTCTTGATGCTGCCA
>TARA_R100001594_G_scaffold108551_3_pt1 | contig 13379 bp, 21 predicted proteins | sample TARA_R100001594 | Tara Oceans TARA_R100001594 (sample SAMEA2622752) | marine metagenome | biome: marine biome (ENVO:00000447); feature: marine epipelagic mixed layer (ENVO:xxxxxxxxx); material: "saline water (ENVO:00002010), including plankton (ENVO:xxxxxxxx)" | depth 150 m | reverse complement strand
TGATTAGTTAACTTTTCTAGTTCTTAAGATCTTTTTGATCTTACGCATAGAATTGTTAGGATCCACTTCGTCTATAGGAGGGATCTGAGGACGGGGATTAGTGTGTATCTGATTGATAGGAACTCTAATCTCCTGTGTTACACCTTGGGAGATAATAAGGTTAACTTTACAGACATCATCAGTAATAATTACTGTGACGTGTAACGGACGTATAAAGTCCTGTTGGATTTTTTCTGACATGACTTTAGGGAATAGATGTGTTAATTCTAAAGGCTAGATGTTAGATGGATACTAGAGCTTTACTCTTTGTCAGGTACAAATTTTCCTGAGCGATCCATATATAAGTAACCTCCGCAATGGTCTGCTTTCTCTAAGCATTTCTTAAATGATTTCTCATTAAGTAGATTGTATCTAACATGTTTAGTAGGAGCAGCCCATCCTGCAGGTTTATATACATCGCCAGTATTTCTATCTACAAAGGCATGAACACTACGTGAAATGTGATTACTAGTCTTGCCAGTTATCTCGATGATTTTGATATAGCGTTTACCTACTGTGTAAGTAAAGGAATAATCATCTTGAAGTCTTGGAAATCTATTAGTTAGATTCATGTGTAATTTGTCACAGAGTTGTTTGACTCTGTCTTTTAGCTCTTCTACAGGAGCAGCGATCTTCCTGTTGGCATGTAGCTTATCTAAATAAGCTTGTGTCTCAGGTGAGATCTTCTTAGTTGTGTTAATACTGTTAGGCATTTGATTTGAAGGTAGGAGGGAGTTCGTGTTCTGGATACCCATGAGCAACTACGTCGCTATAAGTAACTTCTATGCGAGAAGTAGGAAGAGTATTGTCTAGTGAAGGTTGATCTTCTACTGAATACTCATCCATCATTTGCATGAATTTCTCTAGGGCATAGCGTTTAGAGAATAGTGGAATAGATTTAAGTGGTTCACCAATGTAGTGCCACATATCTCTATCCTGGTTAGATGCAGATTGCAACCATACTCTATGTACACAGACATAAGAAGGATGAGTCTTTGACTCTTCTTCATATTTTCTGTGCAAATGGAAGTAGTTAAGTGCAAGCCTCATCTTCCAGGTATTTGGGTAATTACGTTTCTCGCAATCACATACTTTCTTGTCAATCATTCTTTATCCTCCAAACGTAGTGAAGGCATATTCCTTGGCATGATGTGGATCATTTGATGCGGAGCTAAGTCCGTTGCATCAATTACTCCTGCATCACGTACAGTTTGGATTAACCACTTGTGTTCTGTTGTTAATTCCTTAGCAACAGCGTCGATTACTTCTGTGACATCAGAAATCGGAACCTTCTTGTCCTGGAAGAGGACATCGAAATAAAGTTTCATAGGAAATAAAACAGTAGCCCCATAACTTAGAAGATTATGGTTGTGAATGCGTACCGGGGGGTACGGGGTTGAATACGATATCAATAGTGATACCGGCAGCTTTGAGGGCTGCAGAAGGGCTACCCTCCACGAGGGAGGGAAAGCCTAGTTGCAACCTACAACATATCTGCTGTAAAGGTTATGTAAGGGGATGCATGAGCTATGGGTTTAAGACCCTGTTTCTGTTCATGCTCTGCTTGTAAGCTATCAATATAAGATTGAAGCTCAGCAGGTGTCCATCGGCGATTGTGTCCATTGTGTAGGATCTCGCCTTCTATAACTCTGTCGTGGAAGAGATTTTTCATGTAAGACATAGTTCAGATCCTGTGAGATGCTTCAACTACGTTGTTAGCTACTTGTGTAAGTATTTCTCTTACTCGAGTAACTATCCACATGATGTCTTTAGATAGACTCTTCAATTCAGTAAAGACTATCTGAGACCTACGCTTAAGATCCTTGAGGTACTGTTTTGGAGTAACAACTCCTTCTTCGACGCACAGCTGATAATTACGAAAGTGCATATCTGCTGTAGCTTTAGCAACTTCAAGTTCAGACTTAAGGCGTGTGTTGTCTCTCCAAAGATCAGGACGTGTCCAGAGTTTGTTAGTCTCTGGGTTTACATGTCTGAATGTGTCGTGAGACCTAGCCATGAGTTGAATTGTATAGGACAAGAGGGGATGAACCCCTCAGTCTGCCCCGAAGGGCAAAGGGAGAGGATCAGTCGATCTACTCATCAGGGCTGATGACTTTTGATATTGAGCGACGGAGTCGGAGGACTCTATCGTCAATCTTGTTCTGCCTATCTATTAGTGCGAGCTGAAGACGCTCTTTAGTGTCATCCTCTTTGAGGACTTTAGCTGTGTTCTCTAAAATAGAGGCAAGCTTTTTACGGAGTGACATAAGTAGTCCTGGGTTGTGGCTATCTCCAATGGATAGCTCATACCAGACTAAGAGATCCGATCTCACGCTCACGCTTGTAGTCTGGAAAATTTACCCCCTCCGGGTGTCGAATTTTAGGGGGTAGGGGTGTCAGGAGACTTTGAAACCCTGCTTAATGCAGAAGGTTCTGTTTCTTGTACCATCAAGGCACTCTTGTTGTATGTCCTGGTGGAATACACGGTTAGCAAGTGATTGGAGCTGTCCCATGCCAGCACCGACGAGAATAACGCCAGCGATTAAATGCCATGTGGATTTAGAAAGTTTCATGATTTGAATTAAGACCACCCTCAGTAGGTGGTAAGTGTTGAGGCAGGGGTCGAACCTGCTCAAGTAGTTGTGGAAAACTACAAGTACCATGCATTGCTCAACTGTAGAACAAGTAAAAACCCGGCACTCGGTTGTGGAAAACCAAGGTACCGGGGTCATAACAGTTCTGTCTCAAGGCAACCGTGCGAAGGATCGCTCCCTAATTTCGTGCGGGAATCCTCAAAATATGACTTCTGGGAACTCCTTTTGCCACTTGGAGGTGTCGATACGCCCTACTTCCTGGACTTTCTTAAGAATGTCTTCAGGTTTGTGGGTACTAGGGACCACGAAACGAAGTATGAGCTTGGCGCTCCACTTGATTTCTATTACACCATCAACTAGGACAGGTGTGTGGTGGTCCTTAAGCCTCCAGATTGTGGAAAACTCCTGCTTTTCAACAGGTTTCTGCGCAGTAGTCTTAGGAGCTACGCTCTTAGTAGTGGATTTGCGCTGAGTTGTTGTCGCCATTGTGGAAAACCTCCGTAGATTAGGCGTTGACGTCTGGCATCCGAGTCCAGGCCAGTGTTGGACGAGCTACTAACTGTCGCTAAGCACTAAAAATGAGCTACTCATTAATACTTAGTAGTACAAATGAGCTACTCATCAATACTTAGCAGTACAAATGAGATACTCATTATTGCTAAGCAACAAAAAGAAGCTACGCATTTTCCCCAGAGTGTGGAAAAAGCTACGCATAGTAACTCTCTCGTACAAAAAGACGAGACACTTCTGGACTTACCTGTGGAAAACACAGTGCCAGATCTGCTTACCCCACCATATATTTGACCGACCCCACCCTTTATTTTTTTTCTATACAGCAGACCAATCAGGAGAGGTTATGGAGAAGCGCTAGGTATTTCTATTCCCTAATTTGGTAGTATATGTGCCGTTTTGTACTAAAAATCCCCAACCAGCCCAAGAAACTAGACCAAAAAGCCGGGAGCATAGCCCGGCGTATAAGTACTGATTAGGTTATTAAAACTTTATTTACTTTTCTTAAAGATTTTGCTAGCTTTTGCCGCTTTCTTAAAGGATTCTTCGTCTGGATTTCTATATGCCAACTCCTTGGAAGCATTCGATACGAAATCACGTACTTCTAGGGAGTCTACACCCTGAGTAGCCATGTCTAATGCCTTAGATTTGATGGCTTCTAGTCCTTTGACTTTATTTTTACGAGCTTCAATGTCCATTCGACTCAGAAATCACTGTATTTCCTAGTATTAATGCTATCACGGGTAGATTTCTTCCACATAGAATAAGCAAAGGCAGAAAACAGTAACAATACAAAGCAAATGGTACTTGCACCTAATGATTTCTATGCATATAGCCAAGCCACAGGTACGCAATACCCTGAATCTGCAGAAGAAAGAGCACGACTAGTACCTGAAGTTCGTAGGTTTAGGCAAAATCAATTACGTGCCCCAGCTCAAGAGCAATCTGGGCCAGATCTTTCAGATATCGCTATGGGTGCCGGATTATTTGGCATGGCGTTAGCTACAGGGATGAATGCTGCCCAAGGTTTTGGAGGTAGAGCGAGAAGTACGGTTGCTAGACCGAGATCCGGGAATGAAGGCATTATCCGAGGTAAAGCTAAATTAAATCAGTTACAAGAAAAGATTGCTTCTGAGAAAGTTGATAGAGCATTAGATCCAAAACTCTATAACAGACTTCTTCAAGCAGAAGAATTAAGTAGAAAAGATTTAGGAGCTTTACAGAATATCCAGAAAGAATTGAAAGGTAGTGATCAGTGGGTTATGAAGGATACACCAGCCCCCGTTGCACCTAGTAAAACTGTAGGTAGCAAAACCCCTGCTATGACTGGGTATCGAGACTTTAATAGAAGTGTAGATCGACTACAACGACAGTTACAATCTGAATCAATAGTTACACAACCTACGACTACGCCATATGGACTTTTAGAGCAAGGTGCTCAACAAACTTCAGCAGCAGTTAAGGCACAAGGTATACCTGCAGTATTTAACTTGACAGGTAGAGTTGGTGATTTAAATCTTCCAATACGAAGAATGAAGCAATTAGGCGTAACTGCGAATACACAGGCTTTCCCTTCAAAAATTAATAGAGAAGATGCTTTAAATAGAATTAATGCTACAGCTGGTAGTAATACATGGCAGCCTACAGTCGAAGAAAAACAACTTCTATTAGATCGTAATGTTCCTACCTCTGACCCAAGAATCTCAAGAGTTTTGAGTAAGGTTAATCCTACTTATGAGATCTCAGCTTCTAAGGGTACTGTTCCTCTTACTCTCTCTGAAGAAGGAGAGATGATGAAAGTTATGGGAGCAGAAGGAGCTACAGGTGTAAGAAGAATAATGAATCCTGAATACGAAGAGAGAATGATAAATTTTGTTAGAGATTGGGATGAGTTAGCTTCTAAAGGTTATGTTGCTCCAAGGGAGTCGATGATAGAAGGAAAATTAACTAAGTACCAAGATGCTAAACCTAAAGCTGTAACTCCACAAGATAAACAACTTTATGAGATAAGTGGTAAAAAACTTAATCAGTTAGCAAGGAAACATGGTTTAGATCAAGTTCCTGAGACAATTATAGATATTCAAGAACCTAGAAATCTTTTACAGGAAGTTAAGACTACTACAGATCGTAGACAGAAAGGAGGTAAATCTATCCTTGTTGAAGAAGTTAGAGATGGACAGAAACTTAATCCAAATATTGGTAGTCGTGAAAGAAAACCTATAAGACAAGGTAGTGGATTAGAAACTAGACCTACTACTGATTTAAAGAAGATTAGTCAATTACCTGCTCCAGCAGAGGTTTCTGCACCTGGATCGATTGCTGCTCAAGTAGGTGGGTATCGTACAGCGGAACCAGTTCAAGTATTTGATTTTGATACTGTCTCAATCATAGTTAACGAAAAAACTAAGAATCCCCAAATGGTTCCCTATAGTCTCATTAAATCTGAATTAACAGGTCAGGGTCAGCTTCTTCCTATTGGAAACTTAAAGCAAGTTCAAAATATGAAGACTACTACTTACGATCCAAGTAGTCCTACGTTAGATATCCAGCCTTACTCAGTTACTAAAGTAGTTCAAGAGAAGACTGCACTTGCTAAACAAACAGGTCAACCAGGTGGTGTTGAATCATTTGTAGTTTCGGTTCCTATCTATGGAAAGTTAAAACAGAAAGTAGATGGAAAGCTAAAAAATGCAAAGCTTCCTATGGATAGAGTTCGTGGTCTAATGAGTCAGGCTAAACAACAAGTAGATGCGTCACTTGAGCCTGTAGATCCTAAAACCTATTATTCACAGATTGCAGATATTTCATATGAAAAAATTAAAGCCCCTCAACAAGCTGGTGGCTTAGGAACTGATTTACCTGTACTTCAAGATATGTATATTAAATCTCAGTTTGTTAAAGATGTTTTAAAGCTAGAAGGTGAGAGTAAAGTTTTTGGCCGTAGATCAGTTGGAGGTCAAACTGCAACAGGTAGAGATAGAGGCGCTTGGGATCAAGCTTTAAATGAACCAACAGAAGCTAGAGAATTATCAGGAATTAAAACAGCAGGTCTTGGAGGTATTGATAAATCATTGGTAGAAGGATCAGCTGATGATGCTGTCTGGGGTGTTCCTAGATTAGAGATGAGAAGTGATCCACCACCAGACAAGAAAAGACGTATAACTGCTATGGAGTTCCTTGAACAGCAAAGAGATATTAAACTAGGAAAAGGGAAAAAGAAAAAATGACAAAAGAAAAGAAAGACAAAAAGTGGGTACAAAAAGCTGACCTTAATAAGGGAGCTTTTACTGCTAAAGCTAAAAAGAAAGGAATAACTTCTGCACAACTACAGGAGAATGTTTTATCTAATCCTGACGACTATGATGAGAAGACGGTTAAGCAAGCTCGTTTACGTAAAACATTAGTAGGTTTAAAAGGACGTAAAAAATCATGAGAGATGCTCGTCTAGATTTAAATAGGTATGTACGTAATCCTTTTGATGGAAGAGGGAGAATTAATCGGCAGTTAGATTTTGGTGAGCTATTTAGATCTAAAGCTCCAGCTGGAGAATATCCTTGGAATAATGATAGATTTCAAACAGAAGATTTAATTAAGAAGGCACAATCTCGTAAGAAGGTTACTAACCCTCGAATGAATTTTGTTAGTAACAGTCCATGGTTTAGAAATGAAAAGGAAGGAGAGCCTGACTTTCAATTATTCGAAGGTTTAGGTAGATTTCGCAAAGCATCAGATTATGACTTTAATGAAGGTAAACCACTAACAAGACAACGTCCTCAAGACCAACCAGATTTTAGTGAAAGATGGGTGGAGTTATATGAACTAAGTCCTACATTAAATCCAGCTGATTCAGTTAGAAATGTAATGCCTAGTGCTCATAACCCAGATCCTAGAGGTTATCTAATGGGTCAATCAGAGAAGAGAGCTGAAAGTGAAATGGAAGGAGACAAGACAGTAGCTCAATTATTGGAAGAAGGAGGAGGGTCAGTACCAGACAAGCCAGGAAAAGTTAAAGCTGAAGAAAAGCAAGGTGAAAAAACAGTAGAAGATAAAGAAGAAGGCTCTCCTGAGATAAGCCCAGATAAAATAGGTTGATAGGGGAAAGAGTATGTCTAAAGCAAAAGCAAAAATAGCAGGACAACTTCTAGAGAACTTAGGAGGAGCAGCACAATATGCAGCACCTGGATCAGTTTTAAATGCATTATTTGGTGGTTTAACTGCAGGACCAATGGGTGCAGTTGCTTATGGTTTAGGTGATTTTCTTTTGAATACACCAGCTATAGCTTTAGCTAGAGGGATCAGACCAGGTATTAAGGGAGACTTAGTAAACAAAGCAGGTAAAGTTATAAAGAAAGGTTTATATCAACCTTCAGCTTTAGAAACAGGTGTAAATATAGGTGCATCAGTAGCTTCTTATCCGTTAGTAGATTTAGTAACTAGAGGTTCGTTATATCAAGATCGTTCAGTTCCTACACAGCTAACAAGTCAATACTATTACCCAGGTGTAGATCTTCCGCCAGAGGTCTTACGTAGGCTTCAGCAAGAGGGACAATGAGATTAGCAGGTAAACAATCAACTAAACCGTTACCTAAGGCAGTTAGGAAGCAGAGTAAAGATGATTCTTTTCTAAAGAAAGGAATAAGGATAGAATTAGGGGAAAATATTGAAGATATTAAAAGTCCTACTATTAGACCAGAAGGTGTTTTAGGAGGTTTACAAGCAGGTGGTAGAGCTATGGCTCAACTTGCAGGAGAAAGACCAGATTACGGACGTAATGTCTTTTATGACCCTGAGTGGCGACAAGCTATAAAGAAGCAAGGTATAAATTTTAAAGATACTCCTTTAGCTGCAGCAGGTGCATATGCAGCCAGATTTGCTGGAGATATCACTTCTGATGAGACAAGAAAATATTATTGGCGAATGAATCATCCTTTAGCTATAGCTGATGAGCTATTAAGAGGAGCAGTTGATCCAACAGGTCAGTTAAATAAATATCAAGCAAGTTTAATTGGTTTAGCAGCTGTTCAACCAGCTGTTGCTATGACAGGTGCTTATGATCCTACTAACCTTGCTCAACTAGGTAGACCAAAAGGATTTAAGCAGAATACCCCAAGATCTGATGATCCTACCCAAACTGCTAACCCAGGAACAGAGCTCTTTCAAAGATTCTTCCAGGGTAGAACAGGTAGACCATTAAAGTATTCTTCAGCTCAAGAAGAGATACCTTCGCTAACTAAGCAGCGTTATGGACAGTATCTTAATTTCTTGTATAACAACCCAGATCCAGTAGGTAAGGCAACAGGTGGACTTGTAAAGTTCACAGGTGAGAACCTGCAGGGAAACCCAGAAGCCAGGTTTTTAGGTTACCCAGTAAGCGTACCTTCAGTTACTGCACTAGCAGGAGGGTTAGTAGGTGCCCGTGAAGCGATAAAACGTGCTCCTTCGGTCACGACAGCAGTACAGGGGGGATTAGAAGGGGTAGGCGGCAAGCCCGTCAAAACACGAACTATGGGTAAAGCACCCATACGTAGAGCGATGGTGGGCGGTTTAGCAGGAAGTACTGGTGGAGTCTTGGCTGGAAATCTGTTCAATCGTGCGTTAGCAACAACTCAAAAAAACACACAATTACCAATGAGTCCGTATGAGTAATATAACCCCTGATAAAATTAAATATATTAAGAGAACTTGTATTAAATAATGGCAGACAAACCTTTTACAAGTTGGAGGGAATGGCTAAAAGTAAGTCCAATCGCTACAGAGATGATCGGTGATAAAAATCCTGGTCCTCAGCTTCCTGATTTTGGTTTTAGAAAATATGTTTCTACTGATCCAGCAGATATAGGTGGAGCTGGTTTTAAAGGGAATATGTGGTATACACCTACTGGCGTGGCCAGACGAGGAAGATTTGGTAAGTCTGCTGCAACATTAGGATTAGTAGATCAAGCATTAGCTGGAGATCCTCTTGGTGCTGTTCTTACTGCACCTATAGATTTTGGTCTTGCAATAGGAGCAAATAGATTAACAACAGGACTTACTTCAGGGATGATGGCTAGTCCAAATCCTTATGTAAAAATGGCTGCTGGAGCATTAAGACTACTTGCTCCGGCTACTACTGTAGGTGTTGCACAAAGTGTTAAAAGACAGGTTTTAAATCCTGGGCAAGGAAGAGGTGGTCCAACAGGAGTTACTGGATTGGCTGCCGGTGCTATACCTTATGGTGCTACTGCTGGAGGTCTTGGTGGAATCTTTGCTGACATACCCGGTATAGGTAAGAGATACCAACAGAAAAAGCAAGCCGCTGTTGACATAGAGATTGCTAAGAAAGCACAACAAACAGCTTTAGAAACAAGAGAACCTTTTGTAGAAAGAGATATACAGAGACAATTAGTAGCTGAGCAAGCACTGCTAAATACCCAAGGACAACTAGCTCAACAAATTACTAAAATGACTGGGGTTATGAGCTTGTATGATAGAGCTATGAGCGAAACAGGAGCTACAAGAAGAGCTCGGATACAATATGATCCTCGCTACAAAGCAATTTTAGATCCCTCGAGTTTATAGCCATGCCTAATATTTATGGACCGCAGACAACTGGAGAAATGACAGGAAACGTAGCAGGGACTAATAACTGGAATAACTATTTACGTGATCGTTGGAGTATGGACCCATCGCTTTTTCATCAAGGGGATGCTAAAGCTAAACAAGAAATTACTGCTGCATATGGTGGATATCTAGATGACCTAATAAAGGAACAACAATTAAATCAAGATCCTAACTCCTTTATGAAAGATGCGGCAGGTTTATTAAGAGGAATAAATCAAGATAATATAGATGCTGATTCTAAAAGATTTGAAGATGCTTTGAAATATTCAAGAGAAGGAGCAAAGACAAAGATGATGATGAAGCTACCAGGACAGATAGCGGATATAGCTAGAATGCCAGGTGCTATACAACTACAAGCAGCACAAGAACAAGCTAAGAGAACACAAGACTTTATAAGGAGTATAGCTCTAATGGATAATATCAAAGTTGCTGATCCAGGTGCTATCCCTAACAGGAAGTACTTCGGGTAAAATAAAATGAACGGATCTGCGTATACATCTCCAATTAATTCAGTATTAAGTTGGAAAGGGATGTATGACTCTGGAATGTTAAACCAGAGTCCATCGTGGATGTCAAAATCAGGAGCAGGAGGCGGAATGGGACCATGGATGGCGCTAAGTGCAGGAGCTTCTCTCTTAGGAGGGATAATGCAAGGCAATGCTATGCGCGATGCAGCGGCTACCACAGCGCAAGCCGGTATGCATCAAGCGAATATAGCTGCTGGTGCTCAAAGAGATGTAGGTAAAGGTAACTTAGCACAAGGGATGGCAACAAGAATTGCTAACTTTGGTTGGGGAGCAGATTTAGATTGGGGAAGACAAAAAGCAGCTAAAATGTGGGATAAAACAGTAGGTAGAGATTTAGATAGAGATGCTAACTATAGGGACTCTAAACAAAAAATCGCACTCCTTACTGATCGTGATTACAGAGCTTCTAAAGCTAGGGAAAGAGATCATGATATAAGGAAAGAAAAGGCAAGAGCCCAAGCTGCAATGGCTGGTATGTTCGGACCAATCTCTGGAGGATTTGCATAATGGGTGGTTCTAAAACTGTTATTGAGGCTCCTAAGCCATTACCTCCAGATAAATCGTTTGAGAAATATCTGCAATACCAAACTAATCGTGAAAATCGACTAGCAGATCGTGCTGAAAAACAAACTTCTTATGATAGAGCTAGAACAGAAGGACGTGAAGCTGCTGGTGGTAGAGGTTTAGAAGATTATTACAGCAGTCTTGAGAATCAATTATCTGCAGGTGTTATAGGTTTTGGTGATGCTAAGAGTCAATTAGAAAATTATATTAGTCGCTACAATCTAATGACCCCTGGTCAAACAGATGTAACTGATTATCCAGATCCAGCTGATCCAGATGCTGTGCCTACAGTTACCTCAACTACTACAACTACTACACCAGCTTCAGGACAACCAGGAGATGATGACTATACACCTCCAAGTACAACTGTAACAACACAGGAAGATCCAGATACCACATTACAAATTCCAACTACTCCTCCTAACTATGAATGGGATACTAATTGGGATGAATGGGCTAATCCTCAACAGTATCTAGATCGCTTACAAGATACTTATATAGGCACAGGAGATGATGATACAGGTATCTTAGGTACACAAAGAACTAGAGGTGTACAAGCAGCTTATAGAGATTTATTAGGTAGAGAAGCAACTGAAGGAGAATTACAACAAGGCTTAGATGATTTACAAGCTCGTGTTTGGGAAGGAGCAGGTACTAGAGGATTACGTGATTCTATTAAATCAGGTTCTGAATATAGTAAAAAGTTTAATCAGAGTTATTTAGATAATTATTACGACACAATGTTTGGTCCTCAAACTACAGATGAATCAGGAGATAGAACAGGTAAACGTAAATATACCTTTGACGCTAACTTACTACCAAGCTACAGAGGAGATTTAGCAGATAAAACTGGTATTAATCTACCTGACTTTACAGATTACTTCTCAGAAGCAAGAACAGTTAAGGAGCTTGAGGAAGGTACACAGAATATTAGAGATACTAGGAAGTATTTATATAGTGCCGGTCTTACTGCCTTACAAGGAGATATTGATAAGGAAACAACAAGAATTAAAAATGAAGGAGCTAAAGATATTGCTAAAATTCAATCTGATACAAATATTATTACAGGAGCATTGAGTGGCTTCTGGTCATAAGTTAAATATTCCTATTGTTATAATTATTGTAATGTAATTTTTTAAACAAATGGCAATAGATCCAACTGATAATGCCTCTGATTTTGATATTAATAGATTTGAACAACTATTAAATCGTCTTGAAGCTTCCAAAAAGCGTCAGCAACGCCAAAAGTCTGTAGAAGGTCGTCGTGACATCTTCTCACAGGGTCTTGCTTCAATGATGGGCAACTTCTAGTTTTTCTTAACGTAGGTTACTATCATGGCTGTAGAAGAAACTTATGGTGATGACGACTGGTTTGATATAGACAAATATCGTCAAGCCGCTGGAGTTGCTTACGATTTTTCCAAAAAGAAACTGGAGGACGCTGGTGCCCAAGAACGAGAAACAATTGGTAAAGGTGCCACAGAACAAAGAAGTTCTGATCGCCAGAAACAAGAGTTCCGTGAAAGGGACGAAGAAAGGGATCGTAAACAGTCCCAATCAGCGTATAAATATTGATGTATTTAACAATTGGATAGATAATTTAGACTCCTCTACACAGGAGTCTTTCTGTTCGTTTGCTTCAGAAAATTACTCAGTAATAGAGATTTATTTATATTCACGTTTTCTTGGTTATGAAGGAAGTATTGTTGCATGTGATGCTTGGTTAAAAGATACCTATATAAAACCTGATCATCGAAAGAAACTTCTATTTGAAATAGATGAGATGCAAGAAGATATACGTAAGTTAAGAGAAGATGTAGAAACAGGTTTAGTTAAGCGTGATGCAGGAGTTGCACGTATTGCTCAAATGCAAAAAGAATTACGTGGAACAATTGCGCAGATAGAACAATTTACTAATACTAAGGATAGAAAAGGTTTATTAATGGCTGGAGCTGATAGAGCTATTCGTGAGTTAATGTTTATCTTTAAAGATGACCCAATTGAAATACCTTTAGAAGAAGCAACTATGAGTGTTTGGGCAAGAATGCAATTAGAAGAATAGTTATTTTAAAATAGTAAAAATAATAAATGTAGATAAAAATGTCGAGATTTGCTCCTGGTACTGACTTAAGTATTTATGAACCTGACTCATTAACAGGAGGTAGACCCGTATTAAAAAATCAAGGGCAAAAAGATGTAGGTATTGGCGGTGGCCCAGGAATTCCTCCTAGATTTCCAGGGGGAGGAAGAAAGAGAAAATCAATGGAAGATAGAAGGAGAGAAAGAAGAAAAAGAATAGAACAGGACAGAAGAGAGTTTGAAGAGCGAAGACCTCGTCGCCCAGGTAGATCAAAGCCTCCAGGACGTAGACCTATAGAAGGAGGAGATAAACCATTCCCAGGTAAACCCCCTTGGATGGGTGAGAAGCCTCCATTTTTTGAAGGACCTTTACCAGGACCAGGACGCCGTAAGCCACCTTGGATGGGTGAGAAACCTCCATTTTTTGAAGGACCTTTGCCAGGACCAAGACGTCCTCCTGAAGACA
>TARA_R100001594_G_scaffold150653_1_pt1 | contig 13387 bp, 21 predicted proteins | sample TARA_R100001594 | Tara Oceans TARA_R100001594 (sample SAMEA2622752) | marine metagenome | biome: marine biome (ENVO:00000447); feature: marine epipelagic mixed layer (ENVO:xxxxxxxxx); material: "saline water (ENVO:00002010), including plankton (ENVO:xxxxxxxx)" | depth 150 m | reverse complement strand
TGGCAAACCGGCCTTGAGTTTGACTCATGTTAATCCGGTTTAACTTGAATTTGATTCATGTTGACTAAAGTTGGCATGATTTTTGCATACCGGGGGCCGTGGTTGTGTTATGTTTTTTATTATTGTTCCTACTCTCGTACAAAATAAGCCAAAATTAGCAAAAATAAACCCCTGTTTTTCACAAGTTACCCCTTGTTTTTACACAAGAAATCACCACCCCCAACCATAGGCAATAAATAGCTTGACTTTCATGAAGACTTGTGTTATACTATTGTCATAATTATGGATAATTCACATGACCCAATCTGAGGTTAAAAGAAGGGGCCGTGGCAGACCCCGTAAAGCAGAAGTAGCTGCTGTTAAACCCGGCAACAAAGGTAAAGTCGGCAGACCTAAAGGTGACGCTGCGATAATAAACGAGTACAAAGCTCGTATGCTGGCCTCACCTAAGTCTAGGCTGGTCTTAGAGACAATCTTTGACGCAGCTTTAGACAACGACCATAAGAATCAAGCGGCTGCTTGGAAACTCGTTATGGACCGCATGTTGCCTATAGGCATCTTTGAAAGAGAAGTAATGAAGGACGGGGGTAGAAACGCAATACAAATCAACATTTCTGGTGTTGGTGCTGTAGACATTGGTTCAGACTCAAGCAACGAAGTTATTGAAGGGGAAGTAATTAGTGAGCCTTAAGTATTTTTCTTTGGACGAATTTGACTGCCAAGTTACAGGGGAAAACTGCATGGACCCAGACTTTCTTGAACAATTGGACGCACTTAGACTAGCCTGTGGTTTTACTTTTATTATTTCTTCCGGCTACAGACACCCGACGTTACATCCCATTGAAGCTGCAAAAAAAGTCCCCGGAACACACGCGCAGGGAATAGCAGCAGACGTTGTGGTTAAGAACGCCAACCAACGGTACTGCATTGTACAGGAAGCAACAAAACTAGGTTTCAAGGGTATAGGTGTAGCAAAAGACTTTGTACACGTAGACATGAGAGACACAGACACGCCTGTTCTATGGTTGTACTAAATCAACTCAACAACGTGAGGGACCAATGCGTGTCCAGCCAGTCCAGAGAATACAAAAAGACCCTAGCAATTCAAATGGATCTGAACTGGGACGGAGACCCAAGTATCGAACCAGAGGAAGAAGAAAAAGAAAAAGAAAAAATCAGCTCACAACAAAAAACAGACTTGACAGATACGTCTGAGGAGGTTTAGTATGGTCGCACCTTTAATACCAATAGCAGCAACCGCAATAGCTAGATACATAGTAAAGAAAGGAATAACAAAAGCTATAAAAAAATACGGTAAAAAAGCCGTAGACGAAGCTAGAAAACATACAACAGACATAGTAACTAAACGTAGTCCGGGGCAGAAACAAATAAAAAAAGCTGTGTCTGGACAAAGAGCCAACAGAGAAACTATGCGAAGATCGGCAGCAGGTGGACTGGGTGCTGGTTATGTAATAGGACAAACAGACAACAAGTCCGAAGGTTCTAAACCTAAAGCCAAAGCTAAACCTAAAGCCAAAGCCAAAGCTAAAGACCCAAGAGTAGATCCTAAAGCTTTTCCTACTTATAAAAAAAAGAGCAAACCGGCTGTTTCTTTTAGAGAAGCTCAAAGAAAAGCAAAAAGAAATAAACAAAAAACTTTTACTTGGGAAGGTAGAAGGTACAACACTACTGAAGCCTGAGTGTCAAGCACAGAATTAAACATACAGTTACTTCCGTGGCAGCAGGAGGTGTGGGAAGACCCCACAAGGTTTAAAATAGTTGCTGCCGGTAGACGGACAGGGAAGTCCCGTCTGGCTGCTTGGATGCTCATTGTAAACGCACTACAGGCTGACAAAGGCCATGTGTTTTACGTAGCACCAACACAGGGTCAGGCCAGAGACATCATGTGGCAGACGTTGTTGGAATTAGGCCACCCTGTTATCTCAGGCAGCCACATAAACAACCTACAGATTAAGTTGGTTAACGGAGCCACAATCAGCCTAAAGGGTGCTGACAGGCCAGAAACAATGCGTGGTGTTAGCCTGAAGTTTCTTGTGCTGGACGAATACGCAGACATGAAACCTGACGTGTTCGAGCAGATACTAAGGCCAGCCCTGACTGACCAGAAAGGTTGTGCAATGTTTATCGGCACACCTATGGGACGTAATCATTTTTATGAGCTGTACAAGTACGCGGAGCTGGGGTCAGACGAAACGTACCGAACGTGGCACTTTACGTCTTACGACAATCCGCTGCTGGACTCTGAAGAAATAGACGTAGCAAAGAAGTCTATGTCAAGCTACGCTTTTCGTCAGGAATTCATGGCTTCCTTTGAAGCTCGTGGTTCAGAGATGTTCAAAGAAGAGTGGATAAAGGTTTCTGAAGACAAACCTGAAGCAGAAGAAGGTGATTACTACATAGCGGTTGACTTAGCTGGTTTTGAAGAAGTCAACAAAAAAAGAACTAAAAACACTAAACTGGACGAAACAGCTATTGCTGTGGTTAAGGTCAATCCTAACGGTTGGTACGTTGACAACATTATTTACGGTAGGTGGAGCCTTGACGAAACAGCGGCTAAGATTTTTCAGACAGTCAGGGACTATAAACCAGTTAGTGTAGGTATCGAAAGGGGAATTGCAAAACAAGCTGTGATGTCTCCTTTGACTGACTTACAGAAAAGATACGGAACGTTCTTTAGAGTCGAAGAACTGACTCACGGTAACAAGAGAAAAACAGACAGGGTTATGTGGGCTTTACAAGGTCGTTTTGAGAATGGCTACATAACACTAAACAAAGGTGAGTGGAACGCTAGGTTTTTAGACCAGTTGTTTCAGTTTCCAGACCCGCTGACTCACGACGACTTAGTGGACGCTTTGGCTTACGTAGATCAGCTTTCCAACGTAACTTATAACTATGACTTTGAAATTGACAACAACGAAATACTTGACGTAGTAGCAGGATACTAATATGAGTGAAATATACGAAGAAGACCCTTTGTTGATAGAAGAGTCTATTGAAGACTGGGTAATCACGAAGTGTGACGACTGGCGTGACCACTACGAGTCTAATTACTCTAGTCGTTTTGACGAATACTACAGACTCTGGCGTGGCATCTGGGATCCCGCAGACAGCGAAAGAGCTTCTGAACGTTCTCGTATTATTTCCCCTGCGTTACAACAGGCAGTTGAGTCTAACGTTGCTTAACTGGAAGAAGCAACCTTTGGACGCGGCAAATGGTTTGACGTTTCTGACAACGTAGGAGACACAGACCGTCAGGACGTAATGTTTTTGCGTAACAAGCTGACAGAAGACTTTGAAGACTGTAAAGTCCGTAAAGCAGTAGCAGAGTGTCTTATTAACTCCGCTGTGTTTGGTACAGGTGTCGGTGAAATTGTTATTGAAGAAATGAAAGAAATGGTCCCGGCAACTCAGCCTATAATGGGTGGAGACTTGCAGGCCGTAGGCGTCAACATACAAGAAAGAGTTAAAGTAAAACTCAAACCTGTGCTTCCTCAGAACTTCCTGATTGACCCTGTGGCAACCTCCGTAGAAGACGCTATGGGTGTTGCTGTTGATGAGTTTGTCAGTCTTCATCAGGTCGAGATGCTACAGGAGCAAGGTGTGTACAGAGACACCTACGTCGGTCCAGCAGCAACTGACACAGACCTAGAGCCGGACCAAGACCTTACGATTTACAACGACGACAAAGTTCGCCTGACTAAATACTACGGTTTAGTTCCTCGTGTTATTCTGGAAGAAGCTCTGGGAGAGACGGACGACGAGGACGCTGACCAAGAAGAAGAAGAAACAGAAACACTCCTTACAGAAGGAGAAGAAGAAGAAACAACAACGGAGTCTAAGTACGTTGAAGCTATTGTCGTTGTTGCTAACGGTGGTATTCTTTTAAAAGCTGAAGCTAACCCCTTCATGATGCAAGACCGTCCTGTAGTAGCTTTTCCTTGGGACGTTGTACCGGGAAGGTTCTGGGGACGTGGTGTTTGTGAAAAAGGGTACAACTCACAGAAAGCTCTTGACACTGAATTAAGAGCTAGGATAGACGCCCTGAGTCTCACGATACACCCCATGATGGCTATGGACGCAACCAGACTCCCAAGAGGCGCTAAACCAGAAGTACGTCCCGGTAAAATAATACTAACCAGTGGCGACCCGCGTGAAGTCCTGCAACCGTTTAACTTCGGACAAGTAAGTCAAATTACTTTTGCTCAGGCTTCAGCACTACAGCAGATGGTACAGCAGTCCACAGGAGCTGTTGACTCGGCAGGAATTGCTGGTTCTGTCAACGGTGAAGCAACTGCCGCTGGCATATCTATGTCTCTTGGTGCTATAATCAAACGACATAAACGAACTTTAATTAACTTTCAGCAGTCTTTTTTAATTCCTTTTGTAAAGAAGTCTGCTTATCGGTACATGCAGTTCGACCCTGAAAACTATCCGGTAGCTGACTACAAGTTTAACGCAAGTAGTACGTTAGGTATCATAGCAAGAGAGTACGAAGTAACTCAGCTTGTACAACTGTTACAGACGATGCAACAGGACTCTCCGCTGTACGCTACGCTAGTACAGTCTATCATAGACAACATGAATCTCTCTAATAGAGAAGACCTTATTGGCGCAATGCAGCAAGCGTTGGAACCAAATCCTCAAGAACAGGAAGCAGCCTCCGCTGTACAACAGTCTCAAATTGCTTTCCAGCAGTCACAGACGGCAGCACTCAACGCACAGGCTAAAGAGTCGTCTGCCAGAGCAGTTAAGCTGGCGGTAGAGGCTGACACTGTGCCAAGAGAAGTAGAGATTGATCTTATAAATGCAGTCACCAGAAACTTACGCGAAGGTGACGCTGAAGACAAAGAGTTTGAGCGACGTATACGTGTTGCTGACACTCTCCTGAAACGAAGAGAAATCAAGAGTAAAGAAGATGCTAACAGACCAAGAACTGACGAGACTCCTAGCGATAATAGAGAACAACCTCAAACCACAACGGGACCGCTTAGAAGCGTTGGAACTCCAGATCAAGGAGTTAACTTTGGAGGTGCGGGGCAAGCCTAGTGTTACGAAAAAAACAAGACCCAAGACTAGCAAGAGCCGGAGTAAAAAGGTTTAATCAACCAAAAAGGACGCCCAACCATGCTACAAAGTCGCACGTTGTTGTCGCGAAGGAGGGAGACAAGATTAAAACAATCCGCTTCGGCCAGCAAGGAGCGAAGACGGCAGGATCTTATAAGAAAGGGGAGAGTAGAAAAACAACAAACAAAAGGAAAAGCTTTAAAGCAAGACACGCTAGAAACATAGCGAAAGGAAAAATGTCGGCTGCGTATTGGGCAGACAAAACAAAATGGTAACTTAACCGCGAGAGGAGGAAAATTAAAATAGATGGTACTGGACATTATATGTTTCATCGGACTAATAGGAGTAATAGGACTAGCATTTTCAGCAGAAGAATTAAGTAAGCAACAAAAGTTTAGAGAAAAACCATCTTATTTTGACCCTTATCAAAACCAAATCTACTAAATAAGGAGTGTGATCTAAAATGCCAAGAGGTAAAGGAACTTACGGTAACGTTAGAGGACGTCCCCCAAAGAATAAAAGAAAGGCTATGTCCTGCCCTTCTACACGTAAAATAAAAAGAGGGAGTAGAAAAAGTTAAAAAAAGACTTGCTTTTTGTTTTAATATGTGTTAAACTGTAGACAATACTAAGGAAAACTATGACACCTGAGCTTGAAACCTACTTTAACAACTACAACGAACTCTTTAATCACGCTGGTTTCAAACAACTCTTAGACGAAGTTTCCAACAATATAAAGCAACTTTCTAACGTCACTACGATAAAAGACGAAGAAGAGCTTTTCTTCCGCAAAGGTCAAATTGCCGCCTTTAATGCTATCATAAACCTAGACGGTACTATTGAAGCAGCAAGAGAACAGGCAGAAACCCCGGACGAAAATGGCATGGAAGTTTAAAATGCTTAAAGTTTATGATTTTTGTTGTCCTGAAGGACACATGTTTGAAAGATTTGTTGAAAGTTCCGCCACAACCAGTAGGTGCGGTTGCGGTGAAACTGCTACAAAAACAGTATCTGCCCCGGCTTTTATTCTGGACGGGTCTACTGGGGACTTCCCCGGAAGACACCTGAAGTGGCTAAAAGAACACGAACAAGCAGGTAAGAACACTCATCTCCACAATGACTAAGTTCACGGAGTTTAATTATGTCACGAGCAGCTATGGTTGATTTGCCTCCTACTACTGAAGAAGAGGAACAAGCAGAGAATACTTTAGAAAACGAAGACGAAGCAGCAGAGATTCAACAGATTGCAGATGAAGTTGAGCAACCTCAAGAAGAACAAGAACCTACACTTCCAGAGAAGTACCAAAATAAATCTCTGGAAGAAGTCGTACAGATGCACCAAGAAGCTGAGAAGCTATTGGGGCGTCAGTCGTCTGAAGTGGGAGAGCTTCGCAAAGTTGTGGACGACTACATTTCTAGTCAACCACAACAATCAGCACCTCAACAAAACACTGTTGAGCCTGAAGACGAATTAGATTATTTTACTGATCCTCAAGCCGCTGTTAATCGTGCTATTGAGAATCATCCTAAGATAAAGGAAGCGCAGGAGTATTCGGCCCAGTACAAGAAACAAGCTTCACTGGCGACACTCCAAAGCAAACACCCTGACATGCAGAAGATCCTGCAAGACGGAAAGTTTGTAGACTGGATAAAAGCTTCTAAAATTAGGACTCAGTTGTTTGCGGAAGCTGACCAGAATTTTAATGCTGAAGCTGCTGACGAACTGTTTTCACTCTGGAAAGAACGAAAGACAGTTGCAGAGCAAACCGCGTCAGTTGAAAAACAGGCGCGTAAACAGCAGATAAAGGCAGCTAACACAGGCAATGCACAAGGTAGTGGTGAGCAGAGCCGTAGAAAAATCTATCGTCGGGCCGACATTATTAAACTAATGAAAACTGACCCAGAGCGTTATCAAGCTTTATCAGAAGAGATACTAACAGCGTACGCGGAGGGTCGAGTCAAATAACATTATTGGAGAAATTGACTTATGGCTACTGCCACATACCCCGGAGCAGCGGGTAATACTGCATTAACAGAGGCGGCAACTTTTGTCCCCGAAATTTGGTCGGACGAAATTATTGCTGCTTATCAGAAGAATCTGAAGATGGCTCCGCTTGTCAAGAAAATATCTATGACAGGCAAAAAAGGAGACAAGCTTCATATTCCTAAACCCACTAGAGGCGATGCTGCGGCTAAAGCTGCTGATACGGCAGTTACAATCATCGCTAACACTGAAAGCGAACTGACTGTGGACATCAACCGTCACTTCGAGTATTCACGACTCGTAGAAGACATTGTTGAAGTTCAGGCTCTTAGCAGCCTCCGTCAGTTTTACACAGAAGACGCTGGTTATGCTCTCGCAACGAGAGTAGACACTGACCTCCATTCCGCAGGAACTGGTTTTGGTAATGGCGGCGCAGTTGTTTTTTCTGCTGCTGTAGCTCCTACTGACTATCAGCATACCGGCTGTTTCTTCAACGACGGCGGAACAACGACTCAGTACACAGACGACACTATTGTCGCTGCTGACGTTTTTTCTGATGCGTTTTTCCGTGACATGATTCAGAAACTTGACGACAACGACGTTCCTATGGAAGAACGTGTACTTATAATCCCGCCTTCTGTTCGGAAGACAATTATGGGTATAGATCGTTACGTGTCCTCTGATTTTGTCGGCGGTCAAGCAGTACAGTCCGGTCTTATCGGCAACCTGTACGGCGTTGACGTTTATGTGTCTTCCAACTGCGCTACTATAGAGGCTGCTGGAGACAACACCGCATCGTCTGTTGACACTCGTGGTGCTTTGCTTTTCCACAGGGACGCTATAGTTCTTGCAGAACAGCAGACAGTACGTTCTCAAACCCAGTACAAACAGGAATACCTGTCTACTCTGTTCACGGCTGACTGCCTGTACGGTGTTCAGGTCTATCGTCCTGAGGCTGGTTTCGTTCTCGCTATCGGTGAGTAACGGATTCAAGGGGGGTCTTACGGCCCCTCTTTCTTTTTTTTTTTATTACTCTGGGACTTCTAGTTCATGGCAACTACAATCAAATTAAAAAATGGTTCGGGTGCGCCAGCAGCCAGCGACCTTGTTCAAGGGGAACCTGCACTAGACCTAACTAACAAAAGGCTGTACTCAGAAAACTCTAGTGGTACAGTAATTGAAATAGGGTCTAACCCGTCAGCTTTGTCTATTGCAGGGACAGCGGTTACGTCCACAGCGGCTGAACTAAACATTCTGGACGGCGTTACGTCCACAGCAGCAGAACTTAATATACTGGACGGAGTGACTTCGACTACCGCAGAGCTTAACATCCTTGACGGTGTGACAGCTACGGCTGCTGAACTAAACATCATGGACGGAGTTACTGCTACTACAGCAGAACTCAACATCATGGACGGTGTTACGTCAACGGCTGCTGAGTTAAACATTCTGGACGGTGTTACTTCGTTTTTAGACGAAGACAACATGGCGTCTGACAGTGCCACAAGTATACCGTCGCAGCAGTCAGTGAAAGCTTATGTTCAGGCTCAGACAGGCACGTCACCGGGGTCGGAGTTTACGTCCCCTATTATAAATGCAGGGGCGCAACTAAAGAATGGCGCAACCAGCGCAGGGTATCTTGAGTTCTTTGAAGACTCAGACAACGGGACAAACAAAGTAACGCTTATTGGTCCTGCTGCAACGGCTGACGTAACTATAACACTTCCTGCTTCAGCAGACACTTTAGTTGGTAAAGCAACAACAGACACCTTAACTAATAAAACACTAACAACACCTGTTATTAACGCAGGAGCGCAGTTAAAGAACGGTGCTACTGGTGCTGGTTTTTTAGAGTTCTTTGAGGACTCAGACAACGGTACAAACAAGGTAACATTGATTGGCCCTGCGTCTACAGCAGACATTACTTTAACACTTCCATCTAGTGATGGAGATTCTGGACAGTACCTACAAACAAACGGCTCTGGTGTAATGAGTTGGGCAGATGTTACGGGAATGTCTACAAGCAAAGCTTTCTATATGGGACAATTATAATGGCAGTTAAAATTTCAGGCGTTGATCTAAGCGCAGACACAACAGCAAATATAGGACAAGCTGGTTCAAGCGGTGGAACTTATACTGTCCATATCCTAAATCGGGGGAGCGGCTCAGCCCTTGTGCAACTAGGCGTAGGTGACTCTAGTGCAACATTTGCGAACGCTCAAAAACTTCTTGAGTCTACACTGGTAGGACCAAATGAGTCCTTAACCTTTAGTCCTGTGGTAGCAGGTGCTAATGACTATGTAATTGGACGTAGTTCACTAGCAAGTGTAAACATGGTAATGATGGGGCATGATGAATAATGGCTGGTTTAACTTACAACATTGTAACAAGCAAAAACAGGGCATATCCTAGTTGGCCCCGTCCTATTAGTCCTTCTTATTATTATGGACAGATACACCCTCAAAGCAACCCTAGATATTTTGAGGGATTTCAGAACGACAGTCTTACTGGCAGCTCTATTAAGTTTGGAGGGCAAAATTCTTCTGAACCTTTTGTTTACTACAACGGGCAAGGGACGCAAGTTACATCAGGCGTTTGGAATAGCACCGGCATTACACCTGCTGAAGCGTGGAGTGATGGAGACGAATGGGCAGGTGCGTATATGGATGCGTCTGACAATAAGCTCTATCTGTTAGTACGTGATACAGGCACCAGTCCAGATACGTTGCGTATGACGAGTGTTGACAAAGACGGCACTGTGGTTCTGGAAACCGCTGCATTTCAAGTCACAAATACCGCGTTTGAAGGGCCAGAGTTTCATCATTCATCTGGGCCGAAAATGTACCGCGTTGGTCATGTGGATGGAACGGGTAATTTTCGCTATGACGTGATGAACGCAAACACGGATGATGACGATACTGGTGCGCCTTTTGATGGCTGTCGTATAGAAATAAATACGTCTGGTAGTACAGTGAACAGTATATCAGCGAACACGATGACTGAAACAAGTGACGGCCTTTTACCAAGTAATTTTTATTCGCCTACAGCGGCAGTAGAGAATATGTTAGGGCCAACAGATAACAATATCGTGGGTGGGCCAATTTATAATTATGGTGCGTCTTACGGCGACCCTAGACTTATTGGTACTTTAATCAATATGACAACAGGCAATTCTTCTTATAACATGCCGTTTGGTAAGGACTGCCCTTTTTACCCAACTGCTGCTAATTCTAGTTTTAACGCAGTCCATTGGCTTGGCAATGTTCGTTTTTTCGGGTTGTACACTTATGGCTTTACAGCAGGAGGGGCTATGTTTGATCGTGGAGAGTATAATAATTTTATGGACGAATTAGCTGTTTTCTACGGGATACTATAATGAGATACACAACTGTAAATACGAATGAAAACGGACTCACCATATTTCCTGCAAGTGATTTTTTAAATATGCTCACTGAAACTGAAATGTGTGCTTTGTTCAGAAGCTCCACCCAGATTATTGCAGATACAGCATTGCTAATGTCTCATCGTAATTCAGAGGTGAATGTAAATAGTACACGTTTTGACAATGTAATGACGGCTTGTGTAGCTGAAAATATCTTTACTGCTGATCGTGTAACTGCGTTCAAGCGAGGTATTCGTCTTATGCGTCCTGAAGAACTTTAAGGAATGACGTGAGTGTTAGCAGAAGTCGCGGGATGTGTCGCATTAATTAAAGGTGTTTCGGAAGCAGTAGGTGCGCTTAATGAGTCTGCTGATGCAGCGTCTCAGCTTGGTAGTGTAATCGCAAGGTTTTCCAAAGCTAACGATCAAGTTTTAAAGACAGAAAAAGAAAACCTTGGTAGACTTACAGTTGAAGACAGCATACAAATTCAAATATGTAAAAAAAACTTAGCTACCTTTCACCGCAATTTAAAGGACGCAATGCTTATTGCAGGGTTGGCTGGTGACTACGCTGAAATAATGGCTCGTGTTGAAGAAAGTAAACTAGAACACGAAAAAAGAATTTCAGCCATGAAAAGAAAACAAAGAGAAAAAGAAAAAGAATTACAAAAGATGCTGGAAACAGTCTTACTCGTCGGTCTTGTTGGCGCGTTAGGTGCAGTAGCTTTTTTTATTCTTTTTCGTATGTAAAACACAGGAGAATTTACTAGATGAAAACTATATTTGAAGCTATACGAGACTGGTTTTTGATGGCTTGGGAAACTGTGAAGACTCCTGAATTTTGGATTGTCCCGCAGGAAACAGAAAAGAAAAGCAACTTTTGGTCAGCCAAAGAAGAAGAAGAAACACCAGAAGAACTAAAGACAGAAACAACAGAAGCAGCGGTAGAGGCTGCACCTGAACCGGCAACCGCAAAACAAATTTAAAGTTTAATGTCTTTTATTACTAACATACTAGGCGGCTTTGGAAGTAAAGTCGTTGAAGCTGTAGACAATCGCTCTGAAAGAAAGCACGTAGAAAAAGTACGAAAGCTAGAGATAGAAGAACTAAGACACAAAACTAAAATGGACATGCTCGCCAGAGGACAAGAGCTAGACAATAGCTGGGAAATAGAACAAATTAAAAACTCTGGTTGGAAAGACGAAGCTGTCCTTGTGACTTTGCTGATTCCTCTCTGGCTTTGTTTTATTCCTTACACTGTTGTGTACGTTGAAAAGGGGTTTAATGCTTTGGCGCTTACTCCTGACTGGTATCAGTGGCTTATTCTTGTAATTTTTGCTGCGATATACGGCGTAAGAATATGGAGAAGGAAGTAGTGAGTAACGACTTTGATAAACCAAGCTACGCTATAGATTTAGCTGTACAAGCTTTAGAACGTATTGCAAGACACGAAAAAGAATGTGGTGAGCGGTGGTCCGAAGCAATGGTAGAACTAAAAGAACTAAAAAAAGCAACAGACACTCATGCTGCTCGTTGGGAAAAGTTAGCGTGGCTCTTTGTCGGTACGGCAGTTACTTGTACCGCTACAATCTTAACTACGACTTTACTGTAAAATGCCAACTTCTTATTCTATAACTCCTCAATCTATAAAAGACTTTATTATTCGTCTTGTTAGAAGTCTCAGACCATATCAAACAACCCTTGAATTAAATAATCAAGACTGGCTTAGAATTAACGATTGGTTTAATAAATATGAACTTTCTCCTGTTTCGTCGCCGCTTAGTATAGATGATTTTTACAGTATATATGTAGAGGCTGTAGAAGCAGAAAACAGGAGAAGACAGGCAGAAGCACAAGAAGAAGGTTCTTTAGACCCAGACCCTGATTTAACTGACGGAGACGACGACTTACAAAACGGCACAGTTCCTCCTCCTTCTGACAAGTTTAATGAGTCTTTAAGAGCAAATGTAGAAGCTCTGAACGAAGCTTTTAATCAGATAATAACACAATTAGAAGAGCGTGGCGTACCTGAAGAAGAGATAGAGGCTTTTCGTAAAGCTGTAACACCAGTCTACGAAGGGTTTGGAAGCCGTACTATGGGACAGCCGGGCGGCTCCATCCCGATAGACATACCGGACTCTCCCATGCCTAAGTGGGAACGCGGTACTGGCGTTTCTATTACAATAGGAGACCCTGACAACCCTAACTCTGGAAACGATGACATATATATTACGCTCCACCTTGAGCTGCCAGTTATCGGGCCGTTGCTTGAAACTCTTGGTGTTGGGGGAGGAAAAATATACTTAAGGAAGGCCGGAAAGTGGAGTACGCCGGGTGACGTGTTAGAAAGAGTCGGTGGTGTTTTTGCAGACATTTTAAAAACTCCTAAAGCTATTTTAGACGAAGCAAAAACAATTATAGAAGGCATAGAAGACGGAACTGTATTTGAAGGTATCAAAAAAGGAGAAGGTTTATTTGCTGACCTGCTAAAAAAATGGTTAATAGGCAGATACCCGTGGTTTGAAGATGAGTGGTTTAAAGATTTTATAAAACAATCTGAAGAGCTTGCACGTCAAAGTGGACTTCTTACTCTTTCTGAGCTGGACACCGAAGAAAAGTGTAACGCTACTGGAACGCATATTTGGGACGACACAACTAAGAGTTGTAAAGAAGCAGAACCTAAGGAAGTAACTGAGGATGTTGTTCCTCCTCCAGAAAAAACAGAAGAAGAGTGTCTAGCTGAAGGGAATGACTGGGACGGAGAAAAATGTGTTTTTGTTCCTGAGGATGAGAAAAAAGCAAAGTGTTTAGCAAGAGGTGGTACATGGGAAAATGGTCAATGTACTCTTCCTCCTGTTGATCCACAACAAGTGTGTGCACAAAGAGGCGGTAGGTGGGATCCGTTAGCAAACAACGGTGAAGGGGGCTGTATAACAGA
>TARA_R100001594_G_scaffold20483_3_pt1 | contig 13405 bp, 17 predicted proteins | sample TARA_R100001594 | Tara Oceans TARA_R100001594 (sample SAMEA2622752) | marine metagenome | biome: marine biome (ENVO:00000447); feature: marine epipelagic mixed layer (ENVO:xxxxxxxxx); material: "saline water (ENVO:00002010), including plankton (ENVO:xxxxxxxx)" | depth 150 m | reverse complement strand
GCGGTTGTTTCGTTAAAAACTTGCTTAGCATCTTGACTTCTGGGTAGTTCAGATGGATCATAATTTATGGGCGCGCCTTCAAACCAATACCATCCACAATTTTTATACGCTGTAAATATTGAATCATAGTTATTATTTTCTTTTAATATTTTAACACATTCTTTTATAGTTGTCGAGGTGGTAAATGGAGAAGTAGCAAATAGCTGAAAATAATAATCATGAACAGGGACAGTATCAAACCAATAGTTTAATAGATCATTACCATTAGCGCTGTCTTTTGCAAGATTCGGATCTCTATTGATTATATCAATATTTTTATATATACAATACTCTTTCACTTCGTCGCTATCAGTATCAACATATATTTTATTAAAACACTTAGATTCAATTGCAGCGTCAATTATATATTCAAACAAGCGTTTATTATTCAAGAGTCTAAAGTTTTTTTGAGGAACTCTGGTGCTTCTCTTTTTTATTGGAATAAAGCATGCTACACTATTCATTTTCTATAATATCTGCCTCGCTAGCTTCTTGGAAAATTTTTAAAGCGACTGGATTAATACAATGTATTTTAACATCTGGATAGTGAACGCTGATCCAATCTTTAACCAACTTCCAATAACGCAACACTAATACGCCTTCTGACTTATGATCAATTTCTGTTCTAAAAGTTCCGAACGAATAATCACAATCATGACCAACTAAATAGATATTTTTAAATCCCGCATATAGCATGAATTGTAATGCTTCAAAAGAAATAGAGGCAACACCCATAAGGGGGCCTTGGGAAATATCTTTTTCAAACAAACATTCATTAGGTATTCCGCCTAAATTGCATGTATAATATGTACTATGTTTCATTCCAAGAGGCATTCTTCCTCTTTCGCCCCATAATTGATATCTAATAAATTTTGTTATATTTGGTTTATAGTTATTGTAATCATCAAAACAATTTATAAACTTTGCTGGATTGCGTGGAAAAGTATCTCCCATAAACCAATAATCTAAGTTTATATCTAAATAAATTTGCTCGTTTAGGCCAACTTTAACGACATTTTTATTAGTTTTAAAATCCATAATAGAAGGACCAGAGCCGTATAAAATAGCTGATTGTCCTAAATGTGCATTTTTATAATTTCCAAAAGGGTTTTCAATAGTCATTTTTTAATCACTGTTATTCGATGTACGTTGTTTCTTTGAACGAATGATTCAATAATTTCTCCACCATATCTGTTGCATAATGAATCAAGATTATAATACCCATGCGGCAGGCGATCGCTTACATCGTGGCGCAAATCTCGTTTTTTGTCATCAACTGAGATTATCACACCTCCATCTTTAAGCATAGAGATCATCTTTTCAAATGCTGACGCAGTTCCCCAGCTTTCCTGTAAATAAAAAACCCCAAATAAAAATATGATATCGAACGGATCACCGGTGTATTTTTGAAGTGTGGTTTTAACAAATTCAATATTTTGCCTACAGTGTACTTTGTTCATTTCTCGAAAAGCGTCGATGGCCACTATATGACCCACATGGTTGCTTAAAAAAGCGTCAAAGCGCCCATTTCCACACCCTATATCTAGCATTCGGACATCTTGATTGAAATATTTATTAATAGATGGCCAGATCTCATCACTGAACACTTCAATTGTGTTTGTTGGGTCAATAGATTCATCATCGGCTGAATTATATTTTTGAAGACCCTGGCCCAATACAGGAATTAAATTCGGAGAATCCGATAATTTAAATATAAAGCTCATGTTTTCTTACCTTTTCCAATATAAACCATAATACCTTTTTTGTCATATCCATCAACATTATAATTGCGATGTGTGCCTTCGGTAGATTGAAAGCTATTTTCTACCCAATTTTTTAGCTTTTCATTATAGTCCGGATCTTTTTTGTCTGTTGAATTATCGATTATAAAACAATTTTTAATATCAAGATTGTTCCAAATTTCAGAATAATAGTAAGCAGGAGTCTCGGACAAGCATTGATGCGAAATTAATATATCATAGGAATGTTTAAATATTTTTTTATAATCAGTAGAAGGAATAAATTTAATTTGTTCGTAATTTGCAATGGCGGATTCTGAGCTGCTTTGTAGCCTTCGAACATTATCGGGAATATCTAAAATTGTATAATCTACTGGATTATTATCTACAATATGGCGCGCCATGAAACCATTACCAGCACCAATCTCCAAAATAGAACCAGAAAAATCTTTAAAGTGTTTGTCCCACTGAACAACATATTCCGGCTGATCAATACAATAAACTGTAAATCCATAATCCTTAAGAACTACCCACATGTCCTTTATGTTCTCTTTGTTTGGTTTTTCGCCGGCGGCGCTCATGATTTTTCTCCTACTATTTCACAATCTTTAAATAAGGGCATTGAACGCAAGTCGCGGTACCAGGGATCCTCAGCCTGATCCTCGTGATGTTCGGGGAATACCTGAAGAAGCGTTAAGCCGCGAGCGGCTTGCTCGGGAGTCATATACATGTTCCAACCACAAATTTCAATATCATCAGATACGTGGTCGCGACCTTCATAACGCGCTAATTTAAACCAATCTACTGCCTCTTTATCGTCAGTTAAAATCATGCCGCCTTTCCCAATCTTAAGATTTTTTTTAGTCTGAAAAGAAAGACACATAAATGTTCCCGGAATATACATTCCCGAAGTAAATCTTTTAGCCGCATCATAAATTGGATAAGGCTCAAGTTGGTAGATGCCTTTCCACTCATAATCTTTAAGTTTCACAGTGCCGCCGGCATGCATAATAGATTGAGGTACCGATAAATATGTACGACACGGAATAGTGACCTCTTGTACTTTAAAATATCTGCAGCACATCAAAAGAGCGTCTGTGCAATTATCTGTAGCTACCGCGTATTTCGAGCCACAATAGTCAGCTACCGACTCTTCAAACATTTCGACAATTCTCCACGGATTATGACGCATTAAGTTTCTCCCATATGTAAATTAAATCCTCTTTATTAAAAAATCGTTTTGAGGGTTGATTATCTAAAATATCGCCGCGGTTATTAATCATAAGCTTACCTTTATTGTATAAATTTAATATAGAAAAAGGGTGCTGTTGAGCTGGATATCTGTAGTTGTTAGCAATTACTCGATAGCCGTCGCCTTTTGCTGCGTTATTGTTGTGCATTTCAAATTCCCACGGGGACAAATTTGGTCTTAAATATTTTAAAAAATATTCTTTAGTCCAAATGGCCGGATGAAGTGAGCAACGATAATCAACTCCCTGATTAAATAATAACAACTCTTCGTTAATTTTTGTAGAAGATTGTAATGGTAAGCCGCCGCCAATCATTGCTTTGTCGGCATCTCCAGATTTAAATTGCTCTTCAAGCAAATTAATACGGTGTAAGTCAACTTCATTTAAAACTATCAAATCATCTAATAAAATTATGAAATATTCATCTTCAATATTATTAAAAAAAGGTATTAATCCGTTAGTCCAGCTTGTACCAAAATCATTTTGAGTGCCTAGATTTTTTCTTACTACATTCTCAGGCAAATTTTGCAGTTTAGATACTTCTTCATACCCTAATAATACTATTTCTTGATTAGGCCAATATTTGTTCAAAAAATGAATATTAATCGGACATACATGTGTATATTTATTAGAAGTTATTAAAAATATTTTCATTTAATTGCACTCCTTGCACGGCTTAGCTAAATTAAATCCAGTCTGTTCCCATCCCTTATGACAGTTATGGCGCACATTACGAGTAAATGGATCAAAATTACTACCCATATCAACAAAAGTAACCTCGGGATTTTGCTCAAACCATTGGCGCGCTAAGATTCGCGCCAGAGGGCCTAGCGAAATACCTACTACATCACCCGGTTCGAAGTACTGCGGCATTGTAGAATAAATTGCTCTATAATAGTCCCAACTATTTTGCCGTGGGAGGCGAGCGGCTTTTTTAATATCAATTCCTAAATCTTTTATCGCATCTATATTCTGATCATTGCCTCCGATCCAAATCATTTTTCTATCTTGCATCGCAGCAGGAAACGTATCTACAAAATTTTTCCAGTTACGATTAGTTGTTACAACAGCTAATGTTTTTAGTTCATAATCACCTATCAACTCATTAGCAAGTTTATTATAGCGCGGATAACACAAAGAGCAAGGAACACCAATATAATAATTTTTTTGTTTATGCTTGATAGCGTTAAGCAATGCAGCACTCAAAGATGCATCAACGTACTGATCGCCGCGGGCCACTACTGATCCTACTTGATCAATCGCCATCATCTCGCCATCATTAAATCTAGCATAAGCAAAAGGTACTTTATTTTTAATATTATTAATAAACCAATCCATATTATAAATCATTTTAATCTCCTTTGATAATACGATGACTGTCGCTATCAAAGTGTTGTGTAGAAAACTCAAAAAGCTCCGATGGCTGGAGCGCCACCATTTGATGTCGGAGACCTCTGTAAACATGAAAGTTATCTCCTGGGTTTAAAATTATTTGTTGAGCTTTTTCTATATCATCCTCGTCTGAATATTTTACTATCATTAATCCTGATTGTAAATAAAAAACCTCATCTTTTAATTTATGATAATGCCAGGAACACCTTTTACCTTGTTCAAAAAATAAAAGCTTACCGCAATATTCTTCACAATTTACAATCCATCGTTCCCAGCCCCAGCCTTTATCTACGTGTTTCATTGGTAAAGAAGTCTTCATCTTTAATTCCCTTATCGTCTATATACACATCTCCAGCAGGTTTACCTAAAAATAAGCTATGATATTTTACTCCCCACTTTTCTAATTGTTTTTTTGTTCCTTTTTCGAATAAATGATATGCAAGAGCAGTGGAATTGCCGCTTCTGCCCATACCTCTTGCTGTTTGAAAAATTATTGTATGTCCCTCTTCGTATAAATTATTTACTTTTCTTATACGGTCTTCATAGGGCTCGGCCTGAGAGTATTCACCCTCTGTGGTGGTACAGATTGTACCGTCTATATCAAATACATAAGTCATGTTTATTGATTAATGTCCTTTTTAGTTAAAACGTAAGTTCCCATGTGTGTTACCGATATAGCTGCTAGTTTATTAGCTATTGGAATAGCGTCGGCAATGCAATTTGTTTTTAAATATCCGTACACAAGTGCTGATAAAAATACATCTCCTGCTCCGCATACATCAAAAACTTCGACCGGCGTTGTTTTGAAAATTTGATTTTTGTAGCGAGCGCCGTTCTCACCTAATGTTATAACAAATTCAGAATCTACAGGAAAGTTTTCAATATTTGAGAATTCTTTTTCATTTATTTTTATAACACAATTATTATAACATGTCAAATCTTTTTTCTTAGTATCGACAAAAATAGGTATTTCATATTGTTTACAAAAATCAACAATCTTGATACAAACTTCAAAGCTTAAAAACCCTTTATCATAATCACTAATAACTACTGCATCGGGCATACTCTGCTTTACTAATTGTAAAAAATCAACATTAAACAATTCAATCTGTTTTTCTTCACCCTCATCCCATCTCAAAAGATGTTGATTATGTCTAGAATCCACAAATCGATGTTTACTGATTTTTTCATTATTTGTATAATGAGTCACAAAAATACCCAATGCTTCTAGATTTAATCGCACATTAGACGACATTCCTTTTTTAATAACTTTAGAAGTTTCATTAAAAATAGGCACTGGGGCTTCTGGGCTAATGCGATCGCATGTCCCATAATGATAAACATCTTCACAACTATCACCGATTAGTAATACGTTCAATAATTTTTGTTGTTGAGTATGCATCTATTCTATCAAAAAAACCAACTAATTTAGCGTGTTCAGAACCAATAACTTTTTTGTCTTTCCAGTCAGATCCAACAATCATATAATCTGGCTTATAATCAGAAACAAGCGCTGTTAGCTCAGCATCACTATTGAAAATTGTAACATCATTTACCCATTTAAAATTCATGAGTATAAATTTTCTAACTTCTTGATTGTTTATTGGCCTATGGAGGCCTTTGTTTTGCGCTACGCGCATATCGGAATCAATTCCAACCATTAGGTGATCTCCAAGAGAAGCGCAATATTTTAACATCCCCAAGTGGCCGGGATGAATTATGTCAAAACAGCCATTTGTGAAAACTTTAATCACTTATTACTTCCCTTATACCATTTTCTAAAGTAGTATATTTTTCAGTTATGCCGGCGTTTATTATTTTATTATTATTACTTTGAGTATACTTTTGGTATTTATCTGCAAGATGATTAGGAAACGGAATTTGTTTGATTTCTGCCTTGCATATTGAAGCAATTATTTCTGCAACGTCCATAAAGCTACGGCTTTTTCCCGTGCCTACATTATAGATTCCAGAATTAGTAAAATATTGAGCATTATAGGTGATGTTTACCACATCATCAACATGAATAAAATCTCGATAAAACTCTTCACTACCTTCAAAAACTTTTATAATTCCAGTATCGTTGGCCTGTTTCCAGAATTTGTGGACTGGGCTAGCCATGTCTTTTTTGTGCTCTTCATTTTTGCCGTATACGTTAAAATATCTTAAACCCACAATTTTTGCTAATGGATTATCTTTTATTTTTTGATTAACATACATATCAAACGATGCTTTGCTAATTGCATAATAGTTAAGAGGCGATAGCGAAACATCCTCTTCAAAGCCATGCTTACCGGCGCCGTAAACAGATGCAGATGACGCATACACAAACGGAATATTATTTTTAATACACGCGTCTAAAAGACGACAACTAAATAAAATATTATTATCAGTAAGTTTAATAATGTTACTTTCTGTAGTTGAAGAAATAGCGCCAAGATGAAATACAGCCTCAATGGACAATTTCTTATTGTTGATAATTTCTTCCAGCGTCGAAGGACACATCATTGATAAATCTGCCGGATCACAACATTTAGTTTTTGATCCCAATTTGTTTTTCAGGTGAGAGCCTATAAATCCGGCGGCGCCTGTAATTATTGCTGGCAAATCTCCTCCAACTTTTTTCGAAAAAACATATACGCTTTATCATTTTTTTCTTTAAGGGTGCTAATAAGTTCATCACCGCTAAGACTGCTATAATTTTCACTAAAAAATCCAATTAATTTTTTATTAGTCATAACAGACAAGTTTAACATTTTTGCTTCGGCGCAAATACGAGAGAAAGTTTCTAACACAGTCGGTATAAATAAGAATCTTTTATATTCAGACATGATTTTTAGAAATTCCTCATAATCATTGCTTTCTATCGAATCTGGATCTAATTTATTTGTTTTACAAAAATCTATAGTGTTTTTATAATTTTTAGTGGGATTGGCGCTTTTCATAACACACAAATCTTTAGAAGACGTGTTTTTGTTTAAAGACGATAAAAGTTTAAAAGTATTATCTGACCACAAGCTGCATCCTATACTGTGAGTATTTACTAAAGGTAAATTCTCATCTAAAACTTTTTTGCAAATTTCCGTTAGCACCACCACTGTATCTGCTTTTTCATAAAGTTCTCTGTAAACTAAATGCTTTGTTGGTATTTTAAAGTTTAAAAATTTGCCGGGATCTCTGGTCGATACATACTTGTGATCATGCTCATAGATAATATACTTATTAGATTTAACTACGGCGCGTAATACTTCGTCTTGAACAAACAAAAAATTACTGATTATTAGTGCATCACAATCGGAAACATTTTTTAAAGAAAAGTTTGCACTTTTGATTTTTTTAACTTCGAAGTATTGATTAAGATAATTTATTAAATTATTATCGTTACTTTCGGCGCCTCCTAAAAGATCTTCTCTAAAAAAATCAGATACAAACCCTACTACAGTCATAATAATTCTATCTTGGACAAGTCATCCAGCCACTGTTGATCTTCTGTCGTCGGGCTATAGATTGTGTCGCAAAATTGCTTATATAGTTTATTTTCTTCAAATCTTTCATGAAGCTGTTGAGCATATTCTTTGCTTTGACTTGCGATACCTTTATTATTGATAACGTCTTCGTAACACTGTCTCATGGTCTTTTTTGCTGAAGATGCGCGCGCATAACACCACATTGATTCAGCCATAATCACACCGTCCCAAACAGCTTCTTCTTGTACTGGCTGCACATCATAGCTTACATTGTAAAACTTTTCTTCGCCAGTCTCACTCAATAAAAAGTCTAGCTGACCAGACCACCCAGGACATACAACAGGCATACCAGAATATGCCGCTTCAAACATAGGAAGACCATAACCTTCTCCGTGAGTCAAGCACAACATCGCATGTATATCAGAATGATCATATAAAGCATGAATCTCATCATCAGTCATGTCGCCGTGCAAAAGATACACTTTGCATTTTCGCTCTGGCTTCTGGCCAGTGACGAGGGCACGCAAACGTGCTGTTACTAATTCTCTATCTAACAAACAATTCTTTGCAAGATTGGTTTTCACCACAAGCCCAACGTCATCGTCAATGAATTCTTCTAAAAACCATTTAATTGTATTTTCTAAATTTTTTCTTATTCCGAATTGCGCAACTGTTAGAAAATTGAAAGATGTTGTTAATTCAAGCTCAAGCTCTGGTAAGCTTTCGTGAACTTTAGCGGGATAATTTACAACCTCTAGTGGCGAAGTGGACTGTAAAAAAATTTCCTGACCCGTTTGATTGTTGGTTCCTTGATACTTCGAAGTTTCAAAAACTTGTCTTGAATGATTAGAAACAAATATGATTTTATCCATTTGATTTCCTTTTTGAATCCAAGCATGATGCGCTTTTGTAGTCTCGACTCCCGCTGTATATCCAATATTAACTGGAGCAAGCGCTTCCCACTCCGGAGGAATAGTAACTTGTAAAGAAATATCAAATTGACCTCCTTGTTGAATATAAGAAATAGTTTTTTCTATGGTTTGATCAAGCCATAATCTTTCTTCATCGTTTTCAATCAGCCATGAGGTTTGACCCCAGATAATTGGCTGAACAAATATTTCAAAAACTTCCGGCTGACTGCGCAGTGCTCTTAAAGCAAAACGTGCCTGCTCGCCATATCCAGAACGAGTTAGGATAGGACCTTTAATAAGAACTTTCTTTTTCATGCTACCTCCAGTAGATGCCAGCGCTTGTAATTTTTACGTGTTTCCCAAGAACCATTATTTTCAATAACAGAATCCATAATTTCTACCCATCTCTTTTTGTATGTGAGAAAATTGTAATTATCGTTAACATGCTTCATGCCCAATTTACACATTTTATTATACCTCTTCTGGGTAATATTAAGAGCTTTTTTCATCGTATTATGAAAATCTTCTTGTGAAATTCTATCTTCGTAAATATAAGGCACCTGCAAAGAGCCAATGACTGCCTTAGAAGACGGCTGAATTCCCCATCCGAACCAGTCCGTACCATTGGTGACTTGTTCTTGTAAACCGCCGGTCATATTAACAATAATAGGAGTCCCACAGGAAAGAGATTCTAAAGTAGATAATCCAAACCCTTCTGCATCAGAAATATTAATAGTAAAATCAGCCATATTATACATACTAGCTAAATCTTGTGGTGGGATTTTTTCAGTTGAAAGAAACACTTGACCTTGACCGACTCCTAAATGGCCTATAAGATGTGGCAAATCTTGACCATGAGGATCTTTTGCATCTGTATGCATCAAAAGACATGCCTGATCGTGACCTACGTCATCTAGAAACTCTTTGAACCACCAAATTAAAGTTCCGCTTTGTTTTCTGCGAGCATTTCTGTTATTCCAGAAAAATATCTTTTTGCGCATATTTTGTATATTTGCAGATGTATTATTAAATAATTGAAACCGCATTTTACCGACACTATCAAATTCAGGAGTATCTTTCTTATATTTTCTAAAAATACTTGAATCTACTGCATGTGGATGATATTCAGAATCTACCGAAGGAGCTACGCTTTCTAAAATACTTTGCGTGACTTTAGAGATAGCGACCACCTTATCTGTAGATCTATAAAAACCACCATTAAAAGACGGTGCAGGAAAATTATCCCACACGTGGTAATAAATCATTGGGATATGCGCGCGCACTTCATTTTCGATTTCCCAAAGCCATCCGTAAAATCTAGGATCAGTCATAAACCAAATTGCATCGGGGCGCTCTTTTTGCAATATAGAGCGAATTATTTCGTCTGTTCCATACCCATCAACTGGATAAATCATCCAATCTTCGCCAAAGGGATCAACTTTTTGTGGCCTATAATCAACATGCTTCATAGCCCCGCCTAAACAAATGAATTTATATCTTCCAGTTTCTAAAAGAGCTTCAATCATATATTTTGTCTGAGTACCTACACCAGACGGAGATAAGGGGTGGTCAGATAAGACCAAAATTTTCTTTTTTGTCATTTATTCCTCATGGACATTCTTTTGTGTGCCTAAATGTACATCGCTCACACGAAAGCCTATTTTTGATGTACCGCTTATTTTTAATATTGTATAATGCTTTATGCAATAGTTTAAGAGCGTTTTCGGTTTTTTTTGGTCCGCTCGTCACCCTAAATAGTTCTACTCTGTTTTTCTTTGCTGTTCTCTTAAGAAGTGCAAAGTGAGTTTCTACATTCTTAGGATCAATTTCCATCTTCTGGGCAAAAAAGTGCTTATAAAGCGTAAGCTGGTAGGTTGTCATCTTTTCGCTGCGGCGTCTAGAGTCCCAACCCCAAGAACAAGTTTTCCAATCAAAAATGTGAACCTTTCCATCTGGTGTAGAAACAATCGCGTCAATATATCCCTTGAAAATATAATCGTCTTCGCCTGAAATAGGCTCGTAAAGCTTTAGCTCTACTGCTTCGACGTTGTATTCTCCGAAGTAGTCTGCGACTGCTTCTTCGATTTCTGGTAATAAAGCTTTCCCTTGTCCCACCATTTGATCAACCAATCCGCTATCCACATGCACATCGTCTCCGAGGTCAGTAATACAATCATTAAAGCTACGAACAAAAAATCTTTCATCATCGATTTCTTCCTTTAGTAGTTTCTTCTCGCATACAGCGTGGATAGCTGTTCCAAATGCGGTAAACTCGTTTCCCTTGAAGCCTTTGAGCTTGTCGATTCGTGTAAGTTTATGATAAAACGCACAAGTTACCCAATCTTTAAGTTCAGAATATGAAATATGTGGCAAAATCCCTCCAGATCTATATTATAGTATAACCACTTTTTTATTAGTTGTCAAGTTCTTCTGGATTTTGTAACAAAACTAATTTTTTATATAATTGAGGGCTTATTTTTTGCAAATACGCATGTGCTTCGGGGTGCATAAAAAACTCAGTAAATCCCGTAGCAAAATATTCTCTTAGAGATGTGGCCGCATAAGGAGCAACAAAGACACCAGCACAAATAGTTGTTAATTTATCATATCCTATTTTTTCATATAAAAACATATCAAATTCTTCGTTATATTCCGAATTCATAAATGTAGATAATGGAATTTTGTGTCCCATTTGCCACAATATATCGTGAAGATATTTTCGTTTTCTTAAAAACTCGTTTTCGATTTTTTTATCACCATATAAAAAATATCCATGTGGCTCTTCTAATGAGTGAGAAATTTCATGCACTATATCATCGTACATGTCCATAAAATCATCTTGAATATTTGATACATATAAAGTTCCAGAATCATAAAACGCATTTAAGCTTCTTTCTTCAAACTCATCAAACCATCCAATTATAATCATTTCCACTTCAGATAAAAGATGTTCCGGCAATGATGATTCTATTTTAGATATGACCTTTTCAACATCTACATTATCAACAGGATCCTTAAAGAAAACATGCAATCCTGTAGAAGTATAGAAATCAGTCTGTTGTTCCATCAGCTTCTGTTGTTGACGGAGTAAGTAATTTTTCAGCATCTTCTAATCCTAACTGGTATCCACGAAGAAAGTTTTCTTCTGCAAACGAAAGCATAAATTCTGGAAAATCGGTGGCCATAACTTCAGCTACCATGTTAACGGTAACTTCTTCGCTTTCAAGTTTCGTACCGACATATTCTACCAAGTAATTTTTCAACTCTGAATCTTTGACGACTCTCATAGCCAGTAGAGGATTAGTGTGTGCTTCCTCCTCAGTAATGATTTTTTCTTTCGACATATACACCTTCCTTTATAATCATATCACTATAATAAACAGTTGTTTATTTATAAAACTTTTGACGCCAAAGTTGCTAGCTCTGAACGTTCTCCCTTTTTAAATGTTACATGACCGGCAATTGGGTATTGTTTAAAACTCTCAATTGCATGAGCCAGGCCATTTGATGTTTCATTAACATAAATATTATCAATTTGCTCAATATCACCAGTTAAAATAATCTTGGTTCCATCGCCTATACGAGTAATAATAGTCTTAATTTCGTGCTTTGTTAAGTTTTGAGCCTCGTCTATTACCACAAATGCGTTAGCAATCGAACGACCGCGAATATAGGTAAGCGCTTCAATTTCAATCTTTCCTTTTTCCATATACATTTCTAACGATGTACGATCACCCATTAAAAACTTGAGATTATCTTGAATAGGCATAAGCCAAGGAAGCATTTTCTCTTCCATTGTACCGGGAAGAAAACCAATATCTTTTCCAAGCGGCTGAACCGGTCGAGACACTATAAGTCGAGAATAGTGATTATTTTCAGAACGTAAACCGATAGTTTGTTGTAACCCAGCAGCGATAGCCATTAAAGTCTTACCAGAGCCAGCACGACCAATTAATGAAACAATTTTAATATCTGGATTCATCAATAAATCCATAGCGAACGCCTGCTCTTTGTTTCTTGAGTTTATTTTCCAATCAGGCAGCTTATCATGAATTATTTTTCCTAAAGGAGCGTGATGGCTTGTAAAGCGCGCCAAAGCTGTTTTTTTCTCATTAGCGTTAGATACCATCATAAGAAATTGGTTTGGATGCCAAACTTGGTCTACTTCGTCTTCTTCAATAAGAATATCTTCTCCGTCATAAAACCTATCAATAACCTGATCATCCACCAAGTGCTCTACAAATCCGCTATAAAGTTGATCTGAAGATTCTGCGGCCTTTTCGGTGATATAATCTTCTGCTACCATTCCAATAGAATCACAAATTACACGCATATTAATGTCTCGCGAAACCACAATCATTTTACGACTCGGCTGTTCTTGTTGAACCGCTTTAGCAGTTGCAAGAATAACGTGATCTGGGATTCTAATATCCAAATCAGGCGGAAATATAGCACCTGCAAGGGATGCATAAGACATTACTTTGACTATGCCTTTTCCTTTGCCTAGTCGAATACCTTTTTGAAGATCTCCATTGGTTCTTAATTCATCGAGAGTCCTGATAATTCGCCTAGCATTAGAACCTACGGAATCTTGGCGTTTTTTGTGC
>TARA_R100001594_G_scaffold54908_1_pt1 | contig 13421 bp, 20 predicted proteins | sample TARA_R100001594 | Tara Oceans TARA_R100001594 (sample SAMEA2622752) | marine metagenome | biome: marine biome (ENVO:00000447); feature: marine epipelagic mixed layer (ENVO:xxxxxxxxx); material: "saline water (ENVO:00002010), including plankton (ENVO:xxxxxxxx)" | depth 150 m | reverse complement strand
TTTTTTCTCAACCTAATAACAAACGGAGGTTATATGACTTTACTCTCGACCATTCGACACGATTCCGTATTCCGTGCTGGGGAGTACAGCAACTACCCAATACATATCGTTGGCGCAGGTGCAACTGGGTCACGAGTGTTCATGTCGCTTATCGAGCTAGGCCTGACTAACATCAGCGTGTATGACTACGACAAAGTAGAAGCACACAACCTAGCTAACCAGGCATACATGCATGAGCATATCGGTGTGCCTAAAGTTCAAGCTCTCAAAAGTTTGGCTTCTATGAAACTAGGCGTAGCCGAAGACCAGCTGCCAATGCAGTTCGTCAACGAGCGTATCGATCAACGCAAGTTCAATGGCTTTCTTTTCCTGCTGACTGACACAATGGCATCACGTCGTCAGATTGTAGATGCACAGGACAAAGGACCAAACAGTGAGCTGTTTCAAATCTTTGAGACTCGCATGGCATCAACGCACGGTAACGTATATCACTTCTCACCTACAAACAGCGTTCAGTTAGAACGGTGGTACGACTCACTAATCAGCGATGACGAAGGAGAAATGTCTCCATGTGGAACCAGCATATCAGTTGGTCCTACCGCATCGCTCATTGCAAACCTAGCAGTATGGGAGTTCATGAACTTCCTATTGGACGACGGGTGTGCCACAGCTCAACTGGATGTGTTCTTTAAACCTATGATGTTTTCGACTAAGGACAACATATGATTTCTTATACTCAATACAAAGCTTCCAAACGCGCTAGCTTTGATACAACTTCAGACTCTCCTGAGACTGAGCAACTGTTCGAATACCAATACCCGGAAGCACCGAAAGTGTTTTACACAGACAGTGCCTGGGAAACTATTCGATACCTTGTAGATTCTGTATCTACAGAAGTTGGTTGGCTCGGTCTGGTTGAGACTGAAACAAACGACAAAGGAGTAATCACTTCCTTTACTATCACCAACATCTACATACCTAAGCAAAAGGTACATGGAGCAGAGACCGATATAGCTGCTGAAACTTTATGTGATCTAGCTGTTGAGCTGGAAGAATCAGGTAAAGAATCAGAGAAGCTAATCTATTGGGGACATTCACATGTAAACATGAGCGTTAGCCCCTCGGCCCAGGACGAGATGCAAGTAGAAGAGTTCCTGGACAATGGCTGTAAGTTATTTATCCGTGGCATATACAACAAGCAAGGACATTCCAAGGTTGATGTGTATGACGTAGATAACAACTGCTCTCATCAGTGTGTATGGAACGGACCTATGCCTGCTCCGGTAAATAAAGAACTACGCAAACGCATAGACAAACTGGTAAAGGCCAACGTAAAGAAAGCATCTTTCTCTACTGTAAAAAAGCCTGCACTAAGCCAGCAAGTAAACATGACGTTCAACAATCAGAATACTCCTGGTTCAACTCTCATAGATACTTCAGATTATTACAGCAGCTACTGGGGCGCAGCAGATGAAGAGGATCTGATCTTCAGAAACCCTGCAACAGGAGATGTCATTGAGATAACTCAAACTGAGATAGATGAGATGGACACTGAAGAAAGAACACTCTTCGAAGAGGAGTACAACAGACAACACCATTTAGAAAACAAAGGAGGTTTTAGCTAATGGCTGGCAGACTAGTAAAAACTTTTGAGATCTTTCCCAATGCTTCTTTGATAACTACTGAAGAAGAGAAACTTAAAGGGGCGCAACAATCCTATACAAGACTGCACAACAATGTACGTTACCAACGTATACAAAGACGGCAGCTAAACAGGGAGATGATTGCAGCTCAAACTTTCCAAACTAACAATCGTTTACGTTGGCAGCTATTACAAATAGCAGGCGGAAACACAGAGCTTGCTGAATCATTAGAAGCCTGTTTAGGACGTAATGTTTGTAACGTCGCAGATAATCTAGCAGATACAATCAGCCGCATAAGCGCGATGGAAGACGAGCAAGCAAAATACAAACAACAATTATTCTTTATTAAAAAGAATCTTGAGCGGCTCCGAGCAAAAGCCAACGAATCCACTATCTATGCTACTGACGTCTGGGATCATCAGATGCGTAACAGTGAGCTGTATGTATCAGGCAGCCTAAAAGTCAGAGAATTCCCTGACCAGGGTGGCAACAGATACAAGTTCTCTATCAAAACCAAACCAACTCGTGCACGAGTAAACAACATCGATGAAGGTGCCTTCCCTGTTGATGAGTACGGTGAAGAAGTATTCATCAACATACCTGCGATGTACATCGATATGACACGGTACGCAAGCGGATCCATAGTAATTAGGTTTCGTGCCGTAGACAGTGCAGACCGCGTGGCAGGTTATGTATCACGAGGTCAACTACATCCTCATCAAACTAGTATGACTGTACCTTGTCTTGGTGATTTCGAAGGCCCGGTAATCGAAGCTATAACAGACTTTGATATACCAACAGCAGTTACGATCTTTGAGTTGTTCCTCAAGCAAGTCGATTCTCAAGATGGCGCAGGCCATTACTGGTTTCGATGGTACGACAAAGATCGTAACGAAGAGAGTTGGGCTGAACCACAACAAGCGGCGGGTTAATTATGATTATGAAGTTTCTACAATTTGTAATTACTTTTTTCACAGTCAGAAAAATACTGAAGGATTCAGACAATGAAACAACTAGAACTGAAACTAGTACTGGACGAAGAAGAGATCAACACATACCTGGAGATCTTTACGAACATCCAGATTCTATTAGAGAAGATGGAACAGATATTAACAACAGACGAGGAGGATGAAGAATGATGATGGCAGGCGTTATCGCAGCAATGGGAATGTTGTTCCTGTTGTTCAAGTTTGGTGTACGCAAAGTCATAACCTACGACATATTGTTTGATGTACTAATTACATTCTTTCTTATGATCGTACTGGCAGGTACATTCAGCGGCATGATGGCCGCATTACTTGGCGGTTTAATTGTGTCCGTTGTGCTTTTCATTATGAAACGCACAATGCGTCACGACAAATTAACCTTGGTCAAAATCAAAAAGTTTCCATATAGGAGGTGGATGTGGGTAGAACAGTAGCAGTCAAAGAACTATCTGAATGGATGTGCCGTGAATGCGGCTACGATATGGGTCCAACATTTGTTGAGTGTGATTTAGATTCTTTCAGCCGGGATGGATTCTTGGTATGCCCGGATTGTGAATCAACATTCATACCATCAAAGCAAACTAATCACTCGATGTTTGCTATACGCACACCTACTGACAGATCTAGGAACTATGAAGTTATTGTTGAGCATCAAGCAACAGCTTACGCTACAACAAAGATCACTTTGCCAGAAGGTTACTCACCAGAGGATGTGGAAACATGGGAGCTACAAGGTGTAGATACACTCCTGGTTTACATAGACACAGGGTGTGCTGAAGAAGGGCTTGAAATATTTTCGTACGATTTAGAATGTACCGATGAAGCTTTCACTATCGGAGACATTCATTCAACAGATATACAAGACTCAGATTACAACAACTCTTATTGGAGAAGCGATTACTAATGGACAAAAAAGAATACCTAGAAGAATCTGACAAGATTGAACCTCATCTTGACCGGGATTCTAACTCTTACGAAAAGCTGCAGTACACATTTGTCTGGTTAAAAAGTAGAATGCCCGAGCTGCACAATGATATAGTCAAAAACTTTCAGCAGATCGAAGCAAGTGTGTACGCACACCGACAAGAGCAGGATGCTAAGGACGAACAAGATGTTAATAACCCTCGATTTTGAGACTTACTTTGACAGCAAAGTATCTCTAACAAAACTCACCGTTATGGAGTATATCAAAGACCCACTGTTCAAAGTGTGGGGAGTAGGTATAAAAGTCGAAGGCGAAGAAACAGAATGGTTCGGTGAATATGAAGTCGAAGATGCTCTTGATGATATAGATTGGGACAATGCAGAACTGTTGTGCCATAACACACCCTTTGATGGGTACTTACTTACCCAACTCTACGGACATACACCCAAGCGTTACTTAGATACCGCTGCCATATCTCGTGGACTTTGGCCTGGGCAATCTGCCAGCTTAAAGAACACAGCAGAAAGATGTTTCCCTAATGATGAAACAATGCGTAAAGGCGAGGAGCTAATAACTGCTAAAGGTATATACGAACTTCCACCTGATATTGAAGATGCTATAGCCCGTTACTGCATACAAGATGTTGAGTTAACTTATGCAATCTACATGAAGTTGTGCCTGGAACTACCTGAAGTTGAATGGGAAATCATTGACATGACTACCCGTATGTTTTGTGAACCCAAGATCAAAGTTAACATCAGTAAAACAAAACAGTTCCTCGAAGAAGAAAAAAGAAAAAGCAAAGAAGCCATAGAAGCTTCTGGATTAGAACGCAGTGTGCTTGCAAGCAACCAAAAGTTTTCCGCTTGGGCGGAAGGGGAGGGGCTGGTTATACCAACCAAGACCAGTCCTACCACAGGCAAAACCATTCCTGCCTTTGGTAAAAATGATGCGGCCTATCGGCAATGGCAACAGCAACACCCAGAGTATGCCCATGTGTTTGCTGGACGAGAGGCAGTTAAGAGCCGTCTGAATGAGACTCGGGCACAACGCTTCATCGATAGCGTCAATGCCGAAGGCTGCATCCCTGCTCCCCTTAAATATTATGCTGCCCATACAGGACGTTTCGGCGGTACGGAAAAGATAAACCTACAAAACCTGCCCAGGAACAGTGAGCTTCGTAAAGTATTAGAAGCACCAGAAGGTAAGTTAATGTTTGTAGCTGACTTATCTAACATTGAATCAAGAATGTTAGCGTGGCTAGCAGATCAAGATAATTTATTAGAGTTGTATTCACATGGAGCAGATGTCTATTCATCCTTCGCCAGTAATTTATACGGGCGTACCATAACAAAAGAAGATGAAACAGAACGCTTCGTTGGAAAAACTGCTATATTAGGTTTGGGCTACGGCATGGGGGCGCATAAATTCAAAGCCACACTAAAAGCGGCTGGAATTGAACTCCCCTTTGAAGAGTGTTTATCGGCAGTAAACACTTACCGTAGCACTTACGCAGCTATCCCAGCACTTTGGGAAAGATCAGAACGTATTCTTAGACAGGCTTTATCCCTGGGATATGAGGATCGTTTTACCTATTCCTATAAGTGTCTGGAAGCTGCACCTAATTCAATCACCTTGCCAAATGGCATGGCTCTCAAATACCACAACCTTAATTTATTAGGCAACGGTAAACTTCAATACGAATCAAATAATAAAATTGAGTATACCTACGGTGGAAAAATAACAGAGAATATTATTCAAGCACTATCAAGAATTGTTATATGTGAGCAAATGCTTGCCATACAACAAGAAAAAGATTTTGAAGTTGTGCTTACAGTACATGATGAGATCATTGCTATAAGTGATGAAGACAATCCCAAAAGTAAATTAGACAAAATGCTATTTATGATGCGAGAACCTCCATCTTGGGCGCTGGGTTTACCTTTAGATGCAGAAGGTGGATGGGATAAATGCTATAGTAAATAGATGAGCAGGCTAGTCTTAACAAGAAAACTTAATGAACAGGTATCTGTGTCATTAGATGACGATACAACTGTGCTAGTTACAGTCGCTCGTATTGATAGGAACCAAGTACGTTTACTCTTTGATGCGCCAACTGAAGTAAAAATTGAGCGCCCCGAACGACAAAAAGTTGACCCGACAAACAACCAACGATAATATCCAAGACCGCTTTAGAAACTTAGGAGGATGAGATGCAGCTAAACTTTTTATCTGCAAGTAATGGACTGTCCCTGTCCAAAACTTTTAGTAAAGATAGCTCTAAACCTTATCCCCTAGTTAAAGAAGTAAGCAGCCACCATTTCGAAGTACAAACAATTGAAGATCTGTTTGACCTAATTAAAAACCAATCAACACAAGGTCATTGCCTACTCAAAGGTTCACTTAAAAAAGAACTAGAAGACGAATCCCGAAAAGGAAAAACAGATCGTAATGCATATAGTGATTTATTGGTATTAGACATAGACAACTTGTCGCTACCTCAAATGCCTTTTGGAGTCACCTCAGACAATGGAGGGTTAACAAAACTCCACGTAGAACATATATCTAATATGATCTTATCCCAACTGCCTGAACCTCTACAAAAAGTAAGCCACATAGTACAAGCCTCTTCTTCTTTTGGACTAAAGCCCACTTACTCTTTACATATATTCTTTATGCTTGCTGTGCCCATGCCGCCCAAAACAATTAAGTTATGGCTGCAACATACAAATCATACGTGTGATCTTTTTGAAGAACAGATAGAGCTATCAGTTAACGGGCACTCACTGAAGTATGTCCTGGACACTTCAGTAGCAGACAACGGTAAATTAATATTTATTGCTCCGCCAACTTTTATAAACGGAGCAACTAATCCTTTTAAAAATGATGACGAACGAACAACTCTAATTAAAAAAGAACATAATCAATTAGATTTAGCTGCTTTAATGGGCGGTATCAGCAGAGAAGTTTGCTTTGAGATATCAAGAACTAAAAAGAATGAGCTGCGTAAAACAGCAGGTATGTCATCAAAGAAAGAACGCATACAGATAGCGCAAGTTGGATACTCAAACGAAGAGATACTTACTAATCCAGATAAAGTTTCAATTACTGTATCTGATGACAGCTCCACCCCTTTCATTCGATGCAATATAAATGGAGGGGATAGCAACGCTTACTACTTTAATCTGCAAGCTCCTACTTATATGTACAACTTCAAAGACGAACCTATCTTTGAAATAGAAAAAGCAGATCCTGATTTCTATCTAAGCATCTTTGAAATGTTTGAAGAAGAGATAAGTGAATCAGGCCAAACAAGAAAGCCCATAGCGATACGAGATTTTTACACTGACATATATTATTGCGGTGTATTCGACCCAAACTTAAACCAGTTTGCTGATGACTTCCCGTTAACACCACTAGCAAAAGGTTCAATCGAATCCTTTATGTTAAGCCACGGTAGACCAGTGCCAGATTTTATCCCGGACGCTAGTGTAATCTTTGATCCAACGCAGGACAAAGAACCTATACAACTTAACTCTCCTCCATATTACATAAACATGTATAGGCAAACGCCCTACATGTTAGAAGCTACGCCACCCCCTAGACCCTTGACCTTAGGCGATGGCATAAAGCTAAAGGACATATGCCCAATAACATACACACTTATGCATCATATCCTGGGCAACGGAGACGAAGAACTAGAGCGTTTTGTAAACTGGCTTGCATACATATATCAAACCAAACGCAAAGCAGGGACAGCTTGGGTACTAACTGGAGTGCCGGGAACAGGTAAAGGTTTATTCTATAGTCGTATCCTTAGACCTTTGTTCGGAGAGTCACATGTGCCAATGAAGGCGCTACAGAATATAGAAGAACAGTTTAATCTTTACATGCGTACTGCTTTATTCCTGATCGTTGATGAGTTCCACATGGGTTCTGCTCAGCAAGGAACCATTAAGATTGCAGACAAATTAAAGAATCAGATAACAGAAAACACAATGACTATCCGAGCAATGCGTAGCAACCAGGCGGAAGTAAAAAGTTTTACTAACTTCATCTTCTTAACTAACAGACCTGACGCGGTGAAGATAGAAGATGGAGATAGACGATACAACATAGCCCCTAGACAAGAGTTCAAGATCGAAGAAACTCATCCCGAAGTCCTGGACAACTTAGATAAAGTAGAAGAAGAACTTAAACAATTTGCAGGTGTACTAAGTACATACAAAGTAGTTGAACGCTTAGTAAGAACCTCATTCAACAATGATGCTAAGACAGAAATGCGACATGTATCTATGTCAGTATTTGAAGAGTTCTGCCAGGCAATTAAAGAAGGAGATGTAAACTTCTTTGCTGATGTACTACAGATAGATGCTACTGCATTAATGGGTAGCGGAGAGATAATGAACGCACAACGGTTCGTAAAGAACTGGATAGCTAATGCCCATGAAGAGTATTCAATTGTACCTACTGAGCATTTGCGTACAGTGTTTCATGCATTAACAGAACAAACTCCAAGAATAAACTCAAAAGAATTTTCTAAACGGTTAGGTCGTAACGGGTTAGCTAAAGTTCGTAAGCGGGAACTAAACGCAGGTCGAGATTCTAACGCCATAAGAGGCATTGAAATTAAGTGGCAAGTAGAAGAAGATATACAGCGAGAGTTAGTCAACACTTATTTTTCCGATAAAGACAAACAAGCATTAACCGCTTAAATATTTAAGGAGGGTTAGCTTTATGCAATTAACCCAAAAAGATCGACCTGATTTAGAAAAGCTTACAATGAAACCAGAAAAGTTAGGTTTAACTCCTGCCTGGTCTTACTCTGCATTAAAAGTTTTTGAAGAATGTCCATACAGAACATACATTAGCCGTGTGAAAAAAATTGCTGAGCCTTCTAGCCCAGCAGCAAGTCGCGGTTCTGAGATACACCAACAAGCAGAAGACTATGTAGCAGGTGTATTAGGAGAGATGCCCGAGACTCTTAAAAAATTTGAAGATGAGTTCGAAGAACTACGAACCCTGTATGCTGATGCTAAAGTTGAACTCGAAGGTGAATGGGGGTTTGACTTAGATTGGCAGCCAGTTGGATGGATGACTCCACAAACCTGGGCACGAATCAAACTAGATGCTCTTGTACATGAGGATGATAACTCCGCAAGAGTCATTGATTACAAGACAGGACAGAAGTGGGGTAACGAAATAGGGCATTCACAACAATGTTTACTTTATGCAATAGGTAGTTTCTTTAGATATTCAGAACTACAGTTTGTACAGACAGAGTTGTGGTACTTAGATAAAGGACTAACAACTAAGAAACAATTTACACGAGAAGAAGCTATGACGTTCGCTCCGGGGTTTTACAAACGTGCAGTAGCTATGACAACTTGTGTTGACTATGAACCTAAACCAAGTAAAAATAACTGTAAATGGTGTTCATATAGGAAAGGAGACTTCCCTGAATGCGCTTGGGGAGTTTCTTGATAAGTCTTCGGCCCTGGTTAGTTTACTCTCTATATCCCCCATCCCCTAAGGCACCAAACTAACCGGGGCCATTTTTCAGGAGGGGCAATGATCGACGAATTAAAACAACGCCGCATACAAAAACAAATCGATGAACTAGATCCCTTTGTAAAAAGTGCCTGCTATGCTTTTGGCATTGATCTAAAAGATTATGTTCAAGGAAAAATAGATAGCATAGCTATTAAAAAGAAAGAACTATCAAAGATATTAAAGAAAACAGAAAGAAATTTTACAAATAACGATGAATCATAAAGGTAAAAACAGATGCAAATGTACTATGGATACAACGACCCCGACACTGGGGAACCAATAATTGTTGAGTTTACTTTAAAAACTGAACCGCCCGAGGGTGCGTATTGGTCCACATACAAATTGCAAAAATCTGACATCGTTATTCTAACTCCTATGGATCGTTCTGAAAAAGCTCAAATGAGAGAAGCTATACTCAATGACATATTTCTGCACGAACCAAACATAAGAACAACAAAACCTAAGAAAAAAGCAAACTCACGCTTGCTATAAAGTAATAGGTTACAGTAGAATCGCTTTCCAACTTTAACAAAATAACTATGCAACAACCATTTGAACACCAAACAAAGACAACAGAATTTATACTAAACAAACACAAATGCTTAATTACTTCAGATCCAGGGACGGGAAAAACACGCAGCGTTATTGACGCTTACTCAGAGTTACCATCAGACAAAGGACGTATGTTAGTGGTTGCTCCTCTCTCCATACTACAAGCTAGTTGGGGAGATGACATTGAAAAGTTCCAACCGGATTTAAAGTATTCTGTTGCTTATGCCAAGAACCGTAAACAGGCTTTTCAGGAAGACGTGCCTGTTGTACTGACTAATCACGATGCAGTTAAATGGGTAACCAAAAACCCACAGTTCCTTGAAGGCTTTAATACTATTTGCATTGATGAGTTTACTGCGTTTAAAAACAAAGATACTCAACGTAGTAAAGCAATTGCAAAACTTATAGAACACTTTGACTACCGTGTAGGTATGTCAGGTACTCCCAACAGTAATTCAATCGTAGATATATGGCATCCAACATATCTCATAGACGATGGTGAGCGCCTGGGCAGAAGGTTCTACTCATTCCGTAATGCAGTATGCACCAGCAGATTCAATGGCTTTGCTAATGAATGGGTAGACAAAGAAGATGCTGAAGAAATAGTAGCGAGTGCATTACTAGATATAAACATTCGATACAGCCTAGAAGAATGTATCGACATGCCAGAACAAACTGTATCTACCCTAACTACACAGCTCCCCAGAAAGGTTATGGAGCAGTACTCAGATATGGTTAACGACTCAGTACTACATACAGATAAAGCAACAATCAATGCTGTACATGCAGGAGCTAAAGTTAAAAAGCTTTTACAGATGTGTACAGGCGCACTGTATGACAACGAAGGAAACATAGTTGGAGTACATGAGGATAGATACAACTTAGTCCTGGAGTTAGTACAACAAAGACCACATAGCTTAGTTGCATTTAATTGGACACATGAAAGAGACCACATGGTTCAAGAATGCGAGAAAAGAAAAATTAAGTATGGGGTAATAGACGGTAGTACACCGGGACATAAACGTAATGATATTGTTGATAGGATGCAAGCAGGACAACTACAAGTTGTGTTCTGTCATCCTCAGTCTGCAGGTCACGGCTTAACAATGACCACAGCAACGTCTGTAATCTGGGCCTCGCCTACTTACAATGCTGAACACTATCAACAATTCAATCGTAGAATCTATCGAGCTGGGCAAACAAAGCGTACAGAAGTAATACGCATAGCTGCTGAAGGTACATGGGAACCTGATGTGTATGCCAAGCTGGAAGGTAAACTAGGACGGATGGAAGAGTTATTAACAATACTCAATAACCTAAACAAACTCAGGAAAATAGCATGACGCTTGATGAAAAAATTGACGAACTAAAAAAAGTCAAACAACAGATCAAAGACCTAAACGAAACACTCAAAGAAATTAAAACGCGGGAGGATGAGATCGCCCGTGATTTAATACGAGAGATGGGTGAGGTTGGCCTAAAACGAATGGCTAACGATAACGCAACTATCTCCGTAGCAACAGAGAATGTGCCTGATGTAACTGACTGGGATGCGTTCTATGCATTCATATCAGACAATCAAGCATTTGAATTGTTGCACAAGCGCGTGTCTGCTACAGCTTTTCGAGAGCTGGCCCAGACACAGGATGTGCCAGGGGTACAGACACGTGAGCTTACAAAACTAAACTTTCGATCTCTTTAACAATAACCCAGAGGTAAACCAATGGCGAATGAAAAAACGCAACTAGCACTAACAGGCAGCAATGTACCTGACTACATCAAACCAGGGAACCGAGGTAACGAAAACGTTGCTACGGCCCTAGCTATACCACGAATCAAACAGCTTCAAAAGATGTCTGATGAAGTGGACAAGCACCACCCTAAATATGTTGAGGGCGCAGACCCAGGCATGTTTATCAACAGTATCAGTAATGAACTGTTAGGGGATGTACTATATGTAGTCAGTGTTAACTTCAAAACTGAGCACGTTGTTTGGCGTACTCGAGAAGCTGGCGGAGGGTACATAGGTACTGCTGATACTGCAGCGGCAGCAAATGCACTTGTGGAAGAACAGGAGGACTCGCCTGATAAGTTCCAAGTTTCAGAAACCCATAGTCATCTAATGATGATTAAGGATCCGGAAACAGGTGTACTTTCTTTGCCTGCGATCTTTGACTTTGCTAACTCAAAGCTAAGTGTTTCCAAGAACTGGAACACTCAGATAACCAGCAAAGGCGGTGATCGTTTTGCCGGGCTATGGAAACTATCTACAGTTTCTGTAGAGAACCGAGCTGGCGCAACCTATCTTAATATTAAGATCGACTGGGAAGGTTGGGCGCAGGAAGAAGATTACAAGGCAGCGGAAGCTGTTTATGAATCTCACGCCTAGTGGATAATGAACGAGCACGGGTTTATTAAATCTGTGCATCGTCATTTACCAGCTGATACTTTCCGCTGGAAAATCCACGATACGTTTACAGGCGGGGTACCAGATGCTATGTATGCTGGCCCCGCTCGTATTCTGTTCGTTGAGTACAAGTATTTAAAGTTGCCAAAAAAGGAAACAACTGTGATAAAAACAGGATTAAGTGCCTTGCAACTACAATGGCTGGATACCATGCTTAACTATGACGCAATACCAGCTGTTATAATTGGAACCGCTATAGGCGGTATCATACTTACCGACCAGGAATGGTACAAAGAACTAAGACTAAAGGATTTTGAGTATGCCCTCGACACAAAACAACTATCCAACTGGATTTATAGATCAATCAATGAAAGCAACATGCCGTAACTGCCAAAAAGAATTTACATTTACACCATCACATCAAAAAGGAATTTACTGTTCAAACCGATGCCAAGGAGACTTTGTACTCAAAAGCAAATTTAAACTTGACACTAAGTTTAGTAATGCAATGAGAAAGTACATACTTAATCTCAGAGGGTTAAGATGTGAATCCCCTACCTGTCATGCATTTAACGGGTACACAGATTCAAATCCTAAAGCATTTCAAATAGACCATATAAATGGAGACAGAAGAGATAACCGTTACGAAAACTTAATGGTTATGTGTGGGACTTGCCACCTAAAGACAGAAACATGGGGGCAAGGTAATGTATCGAAACAAGGTTTAGATAGGATGAGACATGGAAGCACAAGACAAAATAAACCCTGACCACTACAAACGTGGAAACATTGAGGCTATAGAAGCCATAAAAGAAAGCATGACCAAAGAGGCATACTTAGGATACCTCAAAGGAAACATTCTTAAATACTTATGGCGATGGGATTCCAAGCACGATACCACACAGGAACAAGTAACCTGTATCAAAAAAGCAGGGTGGTACTTAGCAGAAATGATAAGTCATTTGGAAGAAACTAATGTAAAAGAAATTACATTCAAAGAATCGAAGTCGTAGGGAAGTGATGGCCAGGTGAGCAGTAGCATCAGGCGCTAACTCCGCTCCTAGCGTATTAGGAGTCTAAATTAAAAAGAGAATCGATGAAGCCTTGTCCCTACAAGCTCAGCGTGTTTTTCTACGCAGGTTAAAATACGTTGAGTTAGAACATGCAAGCAATTGATTCAACTACTGCTACACTCAATAGATTTACAGAGGTTCTAAATGGAATATTATGTACTATTCGGGTATAGCTACTACGTCTACCAGGAGTTTGGATTGATAGCATTTATATTGTTCTGGGTTTTAATGGTTACTTTTCAACTTGCAGTTTTAGACTACATGTGGGAACACAATGACTAG
>TARA_R100001594_G_scaffold3697_2_pt1 | contig 13423 bp, 24 predicted proteins | sample TARA_R100001594 | Tara Oceans TARA_R100001594 (sample SAMEA2622752) | marine metagenome | biome: marine biome (ENVO:00000447); feature: marine epipelagic mixed layer (ENVO:xxxxxxxxx); material: "saline water (ENVO:00002010), including plankton (ENVO:xxxxxxxx)" | depth 150 m | reverse complement strand
TCTTCTCCATTTAGCTGACTCACTATTTAGGTAATCTATTTTTGCTAGTAACCAATCTCTACCGGCTTTTAATTTTTTGTACATAGCCATTGGAGAATTTGCTATAGCTCTAGGAGAAGCTTTTATAACCCGCCACCAATTTTTAAAACTATTGGCATGAAGCATTAGTCCTAAGAAAATAACAGATGCAGAAACTGCACTACCTAATAAAGCATTGGCTTGCCAACTATAGACAGATTGAAACGCTTGTTCACCTGTAATATTGAACCAAGCACCAGTCCATAATATATTAGACATGGATATTGGGAAATATTGGGCGACCCAAGGAATAGGGTTTATATATGCTAGAAATAACCCCAAAGCACCTGTTGTTACCATTACAGCAGTTAAGGTTCCTAGAAGTATATTAAATGTTTTTTTAGCTATTTTCCAAAAATTAGGTTTTTGTATTTTCATATTTTGTCCTCCTGTTATGGACTAAATAAATTTCTTACACATTATTATACTTAACTATCTAAATTTTCTTCGGCTAAATCTCTAATTATATTGTTTTTAGTTTTAGCGGCTTCCATATATGACTCTAACGACTCTTGTATCTTTTTGTCAGACGTTTTTTCGTTAAAGTTTGGAATTATTATTTCTAATGGTTCTTTACGTTCTTCTTTCATAATTGTTTCTCCTTTAGTTATATTCTCTTGTGTATCAAAGTCATTCCAAATTTCTTCAGCTATTTGACCTAAAGGATGCCTTGCAAAATCTGATTCTTCTTTGTTAGCCATTCTAGACCTTGTTACTAGTTTAGATTGTGTAGTTGGACGATTTACATAAATAGCTTCGTGTTCTGTTGAACGATTAGTTGCTCTAGACAAAGAAGGAAAATGAAAAAAATCTGACGTAGGAACTTTTGAAACAATAACGTTTCCTGTGTCTAACCCTCCGGCAAAACCTTGTGCCATAGATATATTTTGTGTACCACCTGTTAATAATGAAGAGTGAGGTTTTATTGGTATTCCTTTTTGATAATCATTAGTTCCTCGTGTCCTAATCGCGGGTTGTTCTGTTGAACCATAGTAAGATTCTAAAGCTCCATTTTTAATCGTTCCTAAAGTTGTCTTATCTATAGCATTGTCTAAATTATCATAAAGAGTTTTACTTGGGACAACACCTAAACCCTCTAGAACATTGCTACTTCCTCTATAAATAGGAACGTAATCTGTATCAGGGGCAACTAACCTTAAAAACTGTTCATTTGTTTTAAACTGATGATTTAATAACGTGTCTCTAAACCCATTAGCACTTTGTTTTAATGTTTTTTGGTCATCTTCAGACAACCTTGCCCATAATTTTTTATTTAAATTGTTTACTAAGTTTAATTTTTTTTCTGCGTCACCTTTTTCTTTTACATCCCTAAAAAGTCCTTCTTCCCCAAGAGCGTTATCAGATAATTTTTTTACTATTTCATCGTGTTTTTCTTGGTTTGTAGACAATAAATGTGATAAACCATAAGATATATCTAAACCTACTAAAGCATTGTGCCCTTTAGCTCCAGAAAAATCATCTAAAGATTCACTAAAAATTTCTTTTTGTGCTATAGAGTCATCAATATCTACTTGTCTAGAGTCTTTTATTTTTCCAGGTGTTCTTTGTTTTTCACTTATTTTGTTTTTCCATTTCGCTTTTCCAAAAGAGGTGTTTTTTAGTTCTTCGTCTGACATTGTATGATGTGCTTCTTGGGATAAAAAATGTTTTTGCCTAGCATACATGTTTCTAAGAGAACTCACTTCTACTTCTTTGATTTCGTCAGAATCAACAAATTTAGCTTTTATGGTCTTTTTGTTTAAGTCATTAAAATCTATTTTATCTTTACTATCTGATAATGTGATAGATGATTTATCTTTATTGTTTTCCCATGCTTCATAACCATCAACAAACTCTTGTGCGTCTTGTCGACTCATATAAATATCATTATTATTTTCATCAACGGGTGGTAAGGCAAAATGGTTTCCATAACTAAAATATTTAGGTATTTTAAATTTTTCACTAATATGGTTCATCATGTCTTGATATTGTAATCCAAATGAAGCCGCGCTAGGAGCATCTTTATCAGGACCACTATAGTAGCCATCTAATTCTGCTCCATCTCCAATTGCTCTAGAACGAGTCATTACCCCATAAACAGAAGCAGGGGTTACGTATTTAAAGTTTAATTTAGGAACATTGCTAGAGTCTTCAACATAATCCATAAAGTTATCGTAGTCTGTTATTGAGTGGTCTACTCCAGTAAAAGGTCGTAACATGTCTTGTAACTCTTGAGCTCCTTTAAAATTATCTATCCCTGATTGCCACCAATTAGATTCATTTAAAAAAGAACCTTCAATATCATCTGGGTCCACATCTGTTTCAACATAATCTCCTAAATTTTCTATCGTTTCACGAAAATCATCTGAATTATATCCAAGGTGTTTTCCTAAAGATTCTAATAAAACATAAGACAATCCTACATTCATTTCTCTTATAGCATATTCATTAGTAAATTTATCTTCACCTTTAGCTTGTTTTATACTAATCGCTGGGGTTTCTTCCATACCTTCTTTTGACTCAATAGGTTTATGATATGTTAATGCTATTTTCAAGTTCATAACAAAACTTCCCCATTTATCTTTATCTTCAAAGAAAGTTTCTAAATCTGGAAATTCTCCATTTGATTCTATATATCTTGATAATTCACCAATACCATCTTCTACATTTATACTTTGAGAGTCGTTAAAAGTGTTTAGTTTATCTTCTTCTAACATTTCGTGATGCTGCGCTGACAATAAGTTTCTATTGATAAACATTCCACCCCTTTGACCTTTTATTGGAGCAATACCTAAATCTTTTTGAGGGTTTATGTTAGTTCCTTCTAAATACCCAGAAGCATTTACATACCACCTGTCTTCTTGTGGAACTTGCGGACCTGCAGGGGTAGAAGAAGATTCACCTGGTGTAGGGGGTTGTGTAGGTTGGGTTTGTTCAACATTATCAAAAGACTCTTGCTGCTTAGTAAAGTGTTTTAATCGCTCTATTGTCATTTTCCCCTTATGAATCCCCTAGTACTATAGTACCCTAGTATACTTTTATTATAGTACTATTTTAAATATTATTCTATTAAGTACCTTAATCATCCTTAACTCCTTAACCCCTTCCTTAAAGGTTTCCCCTAATGGTTCTAATGGTTTCTTCTTAATCTAGATAGAGATATACCTGAGCTTCCTTCACACAGGTGTCTTTAAAGTACGCCAGTTGACATTTCTATGCTGTATTGTCTATAATGGGTTAAAACAAGAGGAGTATTATATGGACAAAAAAGAATTAGATGAGTTTGTTTTGATTGCTAGGACTGGAGGGAAATGTAACAAACCCCCTCAGTTTGCTAGTAAAGACCAAAAGAGACTCTGGAGAAATAAATTAGCGAGGCGAAGGCGACTTATAAAGAAAAAGAAGGGAGACTTATGATAGACTGGAGAAATACAACTCTTTTTAATCGTACTATGATGATAACTAATACGATGATTATGATAGGAGTTTGGACAAGTTTAGTGATTAGTGTTATAAGATGAATAAATTTACAGAAAAACCAATAATTCTTAGTTTATGTTCTGGGAGTGGTTCCTGGGAACAACCTTACGTAGATGATGGGGGGTATGAAGTTATACCAGTTACATACCCAGGGTATGACGTTAGGTTATGGCCTAGTGCTCCTGAGGAAGAACCTAGGGGTAATGGTGAATGGATAGATATAGCACAATATAAAGGACGAGTAAAAGGAATACTTGCAGCACCAGATTGTACGTATTTTTCTGTAGCAGGTAATGCTTGGAAGAGAAGTGATGAACAAATCATGGGTGCATTAAGTGTTGTTGATGCTTGTTTTAGGATAGCGTATGCTTTACAACCAGAATTCTTTGCATTAGAGAATCCTGTTGGTAAATTGAGGAAGTTTATTGGGCCACCTGTATTTAAGTTTGACCCTTTTGACTTTGGAGACCCATATGCTAAAAGAACTTATTTGTGGGGTTGGTTCAAAGAACCTACAAAGAACCCTTGTGACCCGGCACTAATAAATGAATTTCCTACAGCATACAATTACAAGGGAGAAAAAATAAAAGGCGAACCTATGTCAGGTTTATACTACAAGTGGTTGGAAGAAAAAGGTGGGGATTTTACAGCACCTAGTAACACCGACCTAAAAAGAAAATATAGACGTAGTATGACACCTCAAGGGTTTGCAAAAGCATTTTACGAGGCAAATAGATAATGACAAGAAATTACAAAAAATTACCAAAATGGGGAATAACCCACCTTACCACTACCATATTGATGCATTGGAAAGAACACCAAAGTATACCTTCGGTTTTTCACTTTAGAGATAGTAAAGGCAATGGTAGGGTATTTTATTATGACGAATTCAAGGAGTATTTACCTGATATTAAAGAGTTTCAAGGCCTGTGCACGATATGGAATCTTACACCTGATGATATAGCGTTGATAGCAGGCGAAAAAGGAGAAGAGGCTAGAAAAGAAAAAGTTGCAGATTCTTTTAAAATTACTATAACTGGAAAAGATGTTCATAACATGCGACAAATTTGTGAAGATGTTGAACGTTACATTAGGATAGAGGGTAGCCCAGACAAAATAGACATTGAGGCTCAATCACATAATCAAGAAAAACAAATTAATAAGTTTAAAAAACACGTGCATCTTGACGACTTTCAAGTACTAATGAGAAGAATGCACAGAGGAGTTTAGATAATGATAGATAAAGAAGATAAAGTTTGGAAAACATTCTTAGAGTATAAAGATTTGATAAGCCAGGAAGGAAGAGTTCTAGGGTTAGATATCTTTGGGACAGAACAAATTTCTACTATGGCGTTAGAGTTTACTAAAGCACATTTTATGAACGAGCTAAACAAAAACATAAACTCTTTATTTGCAGCAGACGGTGAAATAAAGGGTGAGTGCTAAGGTATAATAATTTATACTAGTAAATTGAGGAATTATATGGAGTGGACTTTTGGGCACCAACTAACACTATTTTTAGCAGGCTTTATTGTAGTGTTTGTATTAGCAAAAATTTATTTTAAATTTTAGAATTAGAAAAGGAAAAGATAATGGATTGGATTAATAACGTTTACAATCAGGGTACGTTAAAAAATAAACTAGCTAAAAAGATTTGGTTTTTAGATTCAAGTAGACTAAATTATTTGTTAGAAAAAGATATAGGTAGACAGTTACCAAAAAAGTTTATTGATTACCATAGAGACGAAATAACAAAACATTTCATGAATGGTGATACCAATGCTTTGGCTAAAGAGCTTGAAGTAACAATAGACAACTAAAGGAAAGACAAGTGACAATAAAAGTATTTAGTATGTTTTCTGGAATTGGCGGCTTTGAAGTGGGGTTACAAAACTCTAACTTAGAACACGAACTAATAGGATATTCAGAAATAGATAGGTATGCCATAGAAGTATTTGAAAGGCATTTTAAAGGAGTAAAGAATTATGGAGACGCAACTAACATTCAAGGAGATGAACTCCCAGACTTTGACCTCTTGGTTGGGGGATTTCCTTGTCAAGCATTCAGCGTTGCAGGGAAGCAGCGAGGGTTTGACGATACAAGGGGAACACTCTTTTTTGACATCGCAAGGATTTGTTCAGAAAAAAGACCAAGATATTTGGTACTTGAAAACGTTAAAGGTTTGTTATCTCATGACAATGGAAAAACTTTCCAGACAATACTTAGGGTTCTCTCCGACTTGGGGTATAGAGTTGAATGGCAGGTACTTAACAGCAAGGATTGGGGAGTTCCCCAAAACAGGGAACGAATCTTTATTGTCGGATATCTTAGAGGTTTTCCCGGACAAAAAATATTTCCTATCACCTTCTCAGAAGGAGAATCTATTACAAGGAAATCAACAGAGAAACCAAAGCACCTAAAAATTGATAAAAAAGGAAAAGTAAAAAGAAATCCGGAATTAGCATCTACTATTACTGGGGGAGCACACTCAGGTGGTAATCATTCAGACATGGATTTATTAGTTACCCCTGTGCTAACTCCTGATAGAGCTGTCAAAAGACAAAATGGTAGAAGGTTTAAAGAACCAGGAGACGAATCATTTACACTTACAGGTCAAGATATACATGGTGTTATGTTGTCTAAGCCAAAATTAAATGATGTCACGTCTGAAGTAGACCACCTTTTGAAAGAATTTAAGACTTTTTATGCAAGAAAATACGAAGTTAACCAAGAAGAAATTTGCGACTATCTAAATAAATGGCGAAAAGAAAGCGAATATACCATATCTGATATAGATGCAGTCTTTGGATATGCCCATACAGCAGGGCATTGGTTTAGAAAAGACTCTTCTGGAAGCATACCAAACCCGGAAGACTGGAGAAAACTGAAAAAAATTCTTGCTTTTGATAATACTTACGATGAACAAGTGACTACTTTAGAAGAAAGAGAGCTAACATACGAACAATCACTAAGAGTATATGACACTTCGTTGTCTAAAACACTTACATCCACAGAAGAAGGCGGCTTGTATAGGGTTAGCTCAACAGAAATTAGAAGACTTACCCCAACAGAATGCGAACGGCTCCAAGGATTCAAAGATGATTGGACCTACGGACTAAGTGATACTCAAAGATATAAGACTTTAGGCAATGCAGTTACTACAAATGTAATCACAATGCTAATGAATAAGCTAGCAGAGAGAATATAAATGACACAAATAAGTCTAATTAATGACGACTGTTTGGTTGCTATGCAAAAAATACCAAGCAATTCTATTGATTTTATCCTAACAGATTTGCCCTATGGCACAACTCAATGCAAATGGGATAATATTATTCCCTATGAATTAATGTGGAAACAAATTAAAAGGATAAGAAAAGATAATACGGCAATTGCATTATTTGGTACAGAACCATTTAGTTCCCATTTAAGATTAAGCAACATAAAAGAATTTAAATATGATTGGATATGGAATAAAAAAATACCTAGTGGTATGTCTAACGCAAAAATACAGCCAATGAGATTAACAGAATTTATTTCTATTTTTATTAATGGCAAAAGTTTTTATTATCCTCAAATGATTAAAAGAGATAAACCTATAAAAGCAGGTGGTAATAAAGAAAGTATTAGTGGAGGAACAAAAGGAATAAAAGGGCAATATAAAAAAACTTACACACATAAATACCCTGTAACAATAATTGAATTTGATAAGATTAGAAAAGGAAGTTTGCACCCAACACAAAAGCCAATAGAACTTTTAGAATATCTAATTAAAACCTACACTTTAGAAAATCAAGTAGTTTTAGATTTTACTATGGGGAGTGGAAGCACCGGGATTGCCGCTAAAAGAAACAATAGAAAATTTATTGGTATAGAAAAAGATGTAAATTATTTTGAAATAGCTAAACAAAAAATAAACGAACATGTTGTACAAGGAGAACTAATATAAAATGCCAACCTATGTTTATTATTGTAAATCTTGCGACAAAAAATTTGACCAGGTGGAAAAATTTGGAAGTGGCTCGACTATAAAATGTAAATTCTGTAATAAAAAGAAAGCTAATAGAGAATTCTCAGCACCCACAGTTCTATATAAGGGCGATGGATGGTACTCTAAACCACATAACGACTAACGATAAAACCTAAATAATAAAGCTAATATTATTGGTATAGAGGCAGCCGATAGGAATTCAATGGATACAGTCCATTCCTTGAAGCTGTCTTCTAGGTTAAATATGAATTCTAATAGTGTCCCTTCCATAAGAAATTATACTTTACCTGTCAACAAAAGTTTCCCAAAAATATTGTATAATATAATATATTACGATATTAATGAGCCTAGCGGCAGATTGCCTTCGGCAAAGCGTAAAGAGTTGGTAATGGAGGAGAAATGGATTCAAGAACTAAGAAAGAAATGATAGGGGTAGGACTACTAGGCACGGCTGTGGCACTAGGTGTTGCTTATGCTAACAGGAAGAAACTAAAGAGAACCTATGATATCAAAAAACATAATCTACTTACCTGGAAAGACAACACAACCCAGAACACTCTTATAAAAGCTGAAAAGAAAATCAAAGACTTACAAGATAAGAACACTTCCGAAAGACAAATTGCATGGTAGATACTTGGACCTACTTTCATAGGTTTGATAGCATAGAGACTTCTATAGAGTGTTTTAGGTGTGTTAAAGCTTATCATAAGGACTACAAACCCTTCTTCAATATTAGCGGCCAACTTGTATGCTACGATTGTGTAAACGAATCATCTGCAATCCCTTATAACCTAAAAGATAATTTCCCAAACCTAAAACCCCATTCTTGGTATATGGGTAGACCAACACAAGAAAACAATATACAATAGTATACAGGGCAAGACAACTGAAGTTTTATTTTGATGAAGTTATTACTAATTAAGTTTTGCCCTACTTTATATCTTGACAGCCGAAAATTCATTTAGTATATTTATATATGTCCCTCTAACAATAGGTAGGTTCCCTCCTGATGTACTTAGGTTGCCTACCTGTTAGATGGATAGAGTAGATGTTAGGGGGAGAGTACTCATGATACTCCAATTTTAGTTTTTCTCCCCCTTTCCTAATAATATGACTAACAATACTACATTCAATAAAAATTTCAAACATGACCTAAAGTTTGGAGAGTCTAACGAGAAATCTCTTGCTACTCTACTAAACCTAGATACTGTAGAAGTGAAAACAGAACGTGGCGACTTCTCTAACCCTAAGTCCTGGGTAAACACTAACAACATAGCCATAGAATTCGAATGCCGTGGGAAACCCTCCGGGATATCTACCACAGAAGCCTCACATTGGGCTCATGTACTCGAAATCAATGGCGAAGTACAATATACTATCCTTTTAGCGGTCGAGACACTCAGAGGTATCATAAAGTCCCTCGGAGTATCCATAGAACGCTTTACTACCAATGGTGGTGACGATGATGCAGCCAGAATGTACCTATTCCCTACTTCTATGTTTGGTATAGATACTAACCTCATCCTAGATGCATACGAACTCAATAACACTCCCTAAATATAATTATATTTAACCCCAATCTCAAATATCCCAAAATTTTTCCTTTTTTTTAAGATAGTACTTTTTGGGCTAGGTACCCTAAGCCAAATTTAGTATAACTAGGGGTAAGTTACGGATATCGTAACAAAGCCAAAAATTAAAGCTCAATCCTGGGAATGTGAAGGAATTCGTAATATAAAGAAAAATAATAATTGATACTCATTCTCAAAACTCGTATAGAAATACTTAAAATAGGTATTGATTTTTGTAGATATTTGTTGACATTTTTTTATATAATTAAGGTAGATGGTTAGAAAAAAACAAACAATAATACCATCTAGGAAAGAGTAGACAATGAAAGAGATAATAGAAAAATATAAAGAAGATTATCAAATTAATATTTCTGAACATGATAATTTAAAAACTTTGGTAATAGGTGAATTTTTAGGCTCTCATATTTATTATAAAGAGTATGAAAAAAATACATCTAATGAGGAAATAATTAAGAAAGCTAAAAAAATAATAGACAATTATAAATGCACTTTGCATATACATTAAATAATATAAAAGAAAGTAGAGAAAAAATGGAAACTATAAAAGATAAAAAACTTGATGCGATAAGAAGTTTCAAAATAGATAGAGTTAATAAAATTGTATCTAATAATGAAACTATCTTAAATCCAACATGGGAGAAAATAAAAGCTATTAAGGGTATATATAGTGTTGAATTTATCAAAGCTAATGGAGATTTAAGAAAAGCTAATTGTATTAACTTAACTGAGGAATATTCTAAGGGAATTTTAGACACTTCAAAAGATAAAGTTAATGGCTTGATTAGGTTTTTAGATATGGGGTTAACAATGGATAAAGGGATTGGAATTGATAAAGCTAATAAATTAATAATAAATTCGTTAGAAGAGCAAGTAGAGGAACTTAAAACAAAACTAAGAATTAAGGAAAATGCTCTTGAAAACTTAGAAAAATTAATCAAATAAATAACAAATAATAATTCCCACGCTTAAGGCGTGGGAATGAGGAGAAAATAAAACAATGATAGAAACAAAAGAAAAATATAAAGATTATCAAATTCACATTATAGAAAATGATAATATAAAAGAATTAATAATTGGAATAAATAAACAAAATGAAAAGGAAGATTTCAGATATAATTTTTTTAACTTCAATAATGAAGATTTAAGAAACAATCATTATTACGAAACATTTAAATTAAATGTTTCTAATGAAGAAATAATAAAGCAAGCTAAAAGAATAATAGAGAATAGTAAATAATAAATAGTATTTCCCCATTTAGTAAAAATCCAGACTTATTATTAAATGGGGATTTAGTAACATGAAAGAGGTTAAGCAATGACTAAAAGAAGATTAAGAACACAAGGCAAAGTAAAGCACTTAAGCAACTACAAACAATTTACCAAAGATAAGATATTAACGTTATCAAGATTTAATAATTTTATATGGATAAAAAAACAATAAACACGCATTAAAAAACGTGGGTTAATTGTCAACAATTAATATATAATTAAATAAACAAGTTAAGGAAAGAGTTAAAAAAATGGTGAACTTAAGATTAAATATTAAAAGGGATTTTGAGAGAAATTCTCAAACATCTTTTATAAGTCGATTTAATAGAGATGGCTTTATTTGTTATAAGTGTAATAATAAAATTAAAGACTATGAGGAAATAGAATACTATCAAGCTAAATTTTTACATACAAGCTGTTAAGAGGTTAAGACAATGAAAGAAGAGAATAGAAAGAGAATAAACAAAAGAGCAATTAATAATAGTATGAGATGGTTTAATCCTAATGATAGTGCAAAGTATAATTATAATTACATTAAGCAACGTTCCAAAAATTATACAATTGATACTATGGGTTAACTTTATATCATGGGGTTAAGGGTTTACTCTTTCCACTTTTAACCCCAACCATAAAGCACCTGGACCCAGGTACATTCTGGCAAGCGGCAAAAGCTCCGGGCTATCCAAGTCCGCTCCAAGCATCCAAAGCATCTTAAAAGACCTCCTGGTACAATCCCGGTACAAGCCGGCAACACTCCGGGACTACACCGGCAAAGGCCCCGCAACACTCCGGCATTACTCCGGCAAAGCTGCTCCAAGTAGTCCAAGCAATCCAAGCCTGCTCCAGACCTGCTCCGCTCCTGTAAAGCTGCTGCTGCGCTCCTGTAAAGCTCCGGCAACGCTCCGGGGTAATCCAATCCAATCCACCTGGAAATCTTTCCCCTGGAGGGGGAAAGAAAAAATGTTTTTTACATGTCTAAAAGTCGTGTCTAAAAGTGTTGACAATAGTACATTTATTTTAGTATCATGATATTAACATAAATAAATAAATGAAAGAGGAATTTTATGGCAATGGTAGAATGTAAAGAATGTAGTGCTTTGGTTGATAGTGTAGAAGCTACATCAACACCATCTTATGATTGGATATGTAATTATTTTTGTGAAGGAGATGAAAGATATGGGTAAAAGATTAAGTGATGATTTTGTAAATAATAGGTTGATAGTTTTTGGAATGGAAAGCGAAGAAAAAAATCAAGAAATAAAAAATAAAATAGTAGATACTTTTAATAAGAAATTAGAGGAGGAAGAAGATGGAGATTAAACATAAAGATGGAACGTTCGAAGTTAACTTAATAGACTTAGGAACGAAAGATTGCCAAAGCGTAGATAGGATTTTTGTAATAGATGGATTTAGATATAAATTTCCAATCCATCGTCCAAGCGATAAATTAGATTTTAATAAAGAGCTTAAGGACTTATTAAGCGAAGCTCCATCGTCCAAGATGAATTTTAGAATTGATACTTTAATTCATAGGTTTGTAGTAAAAGAATTATTAGATACTAGAATCCATCAAGAAAATGTAAAGCAATCCAAAGGATTAAATATAAATATTGTTAGTGAAATAAATAGGGTTTAAAGTGTTGACAAATAAACATTATTTTTATAACCTATAATAAACAAGTAAAGGAAAGATAAATGAAATTAATTACTAAAGAAATAGAGAAGGAAATTGAGAAAAAACCTTTATATTTTTATGAGGAAAATGATATTGATACTAAAGACGCAAAAATCATTGTCAAATTTTTTGGGGGTGGTCAATGGACTTGGTGGGCTATTGAAGGCGAAAAATTAGAAGATGGAGATATTCGATTTTTTGGATTAGTACAAGGATTTGAGAAAGAATTTGGATACTTTACCTTAAGAGAATTAGAAGGTTTGAAATTCCCACCTTTTGGCTTAGGGGTTGAGAGGGATAAGTATTTCTCAAATAAAACTATCAAAGATGTTATATAAGCAAAATGAGAGCTTGTACACGTGTAAAGTGTGCAAGCTTTCAAGTTATGATGAAAGACGATTTGTTTATAATGATAATGGTACGTTTTGTTGGCAATGTGAAATTGAATAAAACTCGTATTAAAATACCTAAGCAATGAAATTTGAGGGTAGATAAAATTAAAGTCTACCCCTCATTTTGGGCCCAGGATTTTTCCTGGGTCCTTTTAGTTTAAGCAGCGCAGGTCTGGTACCTGGTACTGGTATGGCCCGCGGTCCAGCCTCCAGCCGCTTCCATGCAGCCGACATAGTCCAGCCTCCTCCTGTCCAGTGCATACACTCCAGGGTCCTGGAACCTCCAAAAGAAAAATATTGTCTACTTAAAAGGTCGACAATCCAATAAAATATTAATCCAAATAAAATGCCTCCAAGTGTTGACATTATTTATTTACTCATGTAGTCTATTAAAGTAAACAAGTTTAAAGGAGAATGATTATGCCTAATTGGTGTATGAATAAAGTAGAAGTAAGTTCTAATGATAAAGAAGAACTAACAAGGTTCAAGGAGAACGTTTTAGATGAAGGATTTAATTTTGAAAAAATTATTCCTTATCCTATAGATGCTCCTCTTAAAGCTAAAGAAGAGCACGAGAAGAAGAATGACATCTTTCATACTAACGAATGGACGCAATGGTATAGTGATATAGGGTATCATTGGTGTTCTAAAGCTTGGGGTACTAAGTGGAATAGAACAAATCTAAAGATTAAGGAATATAAATTAAAGAGTGGGTATAAAATTAATTTTGATAGTGCTTGGTGTCCTCCATATGGAATTTATATGAGACTAAGAAATAAATATCCTAAGTTAGATTTTACGTGGGTTTATCTTATGGAAGAAGATGGTTTTGAAGAAAAATATCTTCTCAATGATAAAGAAGCACTTGAATATGATGAGGTAAGGAAAGAAACTCTTGATAAAATAACTAATGGAGAATTCACTCTTACATTGAAAGAACGAAACT
>TARA_R100001594_G_scaffold29920_1_pt1 | contig 13431 bp, 18 predicted proteins | sample TARA_R100001594 | Tara Oceans TARA_R100001594 (sample SAMEA2622752) | marine metagenome | biome: marine biome (ENVO:00000447); feature: marine epipelagic mixed layer (ENVO:xxxxxxxxx); material: "saline water (ENVO:00002010), including plankton (ENVO:xxxxxxxx)" | depth 150 m | reverse complement strand
TGGATTAACATGCTTAACATATACTGTGAACCCATTCCTTCTAATAATGTCTATATCACTAAATCTAGATGATGAATGTCTTGCTGCTCCAGTAGCATCAGGATAAGCAAAGTATTTATTGTTTGGATACTTTTGTTTTATAGTCTGACACATTCTATCAGTTAACAAATCACCACTCCCATCAGATGTCAGTTGAAATTCATCTATAACTCGTATGTTAGGTGTATTGTGTTGTTCTTGTACGATGACTGCACACATTGGTTCAACATTAAAGTCGATAGCGCAGTGTATGGGTAGATTTCTGTTGTATTGACATTTTCCAATGTGTCTAGATCTATCAAATGCATTATAGGTTTGTCCTCTCTGTAAGTTTGTGAATTGTCCTTCTAAATATGCTTTAAGTAAATTATCATCATAGTTTTGTTTTAAACTTTCTATGTATGATTTTGGTAGATATGGATTGTCTGTTGTTTTACCGTGTACTAGATACTTGTTAGGTGATGCTTTTTGGACCATATAATCATAAACAAAATGATAACCTTCAGGTGTAGTTGTTATGTATAGTTCAGCATCTTCACAACCTCTTAACCTACCTAACGCTTTATTAATGGATCTTTCTGCATGCGCAAATGCTTCAATGTCTATTTCATCTACGCCACAATATGTATATGATGATCCAACTATCTTATGTGACTGATTAGTAACATATATTTTTAGATCACCAAACACAGTCCTAAATTTATGTGATGCAATGTTATATTCATACCATACATCATTTCTTTCTAACATTTCTCTAAATGGCTGTACAAATACCTCATCAGCTAGTGAATAGGTTGGATACAAGATTAAGCCATTAGACTTACCAGTTCTTGGATTCTTTTTGTTTACCATACACAGAAATGTATTAACTAATAAACAATGTGTCTTACCTGATCCAAAACCTCCAACCATCGCTTTAATGCGTGCTTTAGGTTTGTTTACAAGAAAGTCCCATTGGTGTGGAAAATAATTCTTTTCTTTTAAATCTATTCTAGAGATCTTCAAATCCTATTTCCTCAAATGGTTTTTTTATTTCTATTGTTTGCCGTTCATCATATCCACGCTTCTTGCCTTTAGTCTTTAAATAAAATATTATACAAGTATTATCATTGTTCCGGATATTTTCCAGTAATTTACTTTCAGCTAGATCTAACAATCCTTCAAGTACATTATCACACTCCTCTTGAAACTCAACATCTCTTTCTATCCATCTGTAATATGTTTTTCTTGCGATCCCTGCTTGATCACAAGATTTTGAAATATGTCCTAGATTGTTTTCTAACGCTTTTAGGAATATTTCTTTTTTAGATTTTTTTTGTGTCTTTTGTGTCTTTTTTGTCATAAATAGATAATGTAATATAAACGATTAAATCTATTTTAAAAACAATAACTACTATTTAACTGGTTTTTTACCTTTAATGATACATTGATATAAGTATCTTTTTCTTTTATCTTCTAATGATGGTGTGAGGTGTGTGTATTCATCAGGATCAGGATTCCTTGCTATACCAATATCATCTCTTTTTAAAAAATGTATATATTCAGTTAATCGCATTTATTTTTTTTTATAAAACTAAATATATGCTCTATTATTGGTAAAGTCCAACCATCTCCTAATACACTACAAGCTTCTTTATATGATAACATATCACACCAATCATCAGGAAAACCTTGTAATCTGCACATCTCAACTTTATTTACTAATCTTATTTTATCTTTTTCTTGAATTGTTGTAGCCATTCCATTAGGTCTGTTTTTTATATATTTTTCCCAGCTTTCCTTATCAGTGTTAAAAATGTTTTTTCTTATATACCCCTCTAATAAACAAATATGCTTATCTCTGTCCACTTTTCCGCTTGTTAGTATATTTCCCAATATTATTTTTCTGTCTTTAGGTTGTGGAATGTCTGTTTTTATGTCATCAAATAAACCATCATTACAAGTTTTTATATTACTCCAATAATACCTATCTCTAAGCTGAGCAGTAACCAATTTACTATTTATTCTAACGGGATATACACCTAATGCTCTTGACATAATTCCTACATCTTTTTTAGGTGCTGAACCTACATTTTCTTGTAAAAATAATACATTAGGATTTATCTTTTTTATATAATTTAATATATCTACAAATAAAAAAAACAAATTGCTTCTTTTTCCTTTTAGTCCTTTTTGGTGTTTATAACTTATTTTACCAGCTTGCGATAAATCTTGGCAAGGACTGCCACTTAAAACCATATCTATTTCTTTCCAATCAATATTCCATTCTTTCCAATTATTTATATCACCCAACTGAATTGTATTGGGATAATGATAATTTGTTATTTTTAATGCCGCTGGTTTTATTTCTGATGAATAATATTTATCAACCTTAATGCCTATATTGTTTAAAGCTGTATGTCCCGTACTCATTCCATTAAATAAACTTAATACATTCATTTTCTAATAATCATCGTGTGTTCTTCTTTTGCTTTAAATTGTTGTACTTTTAGATCTATGCAATCCGGATTATCATCATAAACCAAACCCTCCATTACACAAGCATCTAATAATGACTTACAACCAGTAAACAAATTGTCAAGATCCAACAAACGCTTTCTATATGAAATAATCATTAAAACATACTTTTGTCCTTCTTTAGCTTTTTCTACTTTTCTTAATCTCATTTGATTCCTAACCAGTAAACAATACTCTTGTTTGTTTCTTCTGTTTACTGCCCAATGATTCCTTATGATCTTGTTTCCGGATTCTATTTTTTTATGTATTTCTAAAACATCTGACATTTACCACCTCATCTTTCTTAATTCTTCAGCCCTCTTTCTTTGTTTTTCTCTACCCTTTTTATTAGCGCAATGCCTACAAGTAGCCAGTTTATATCCTAGCCTTTGTATTCTGTTTTCTTTATTAAATTTTTCTTTACAAACAATACAATGTGTTTTTTCAGGTTTCTTTTTATACATTAGAATAATTGTCCTTGATTATCTTCTTCATAATACTTATCACCGCCAGCCGCAGCTTCAAATAAACTCTTAGCCTGTGCTTTTAATCTGTTAGATGTATGTTCCCATTCTGATTTATATACTGGAAAATAATAACCAGTATTGTCACCACATATAGGTTGATTATCATCTACCCTCAAACTATTAATTGCTTCTCTTATAGCTCTAGTTGTTGTACTCCATCTTTCAGCAAGTTCTCTCATCTTAAACTTTTTATGCCCTTTATGATTTTTAAGATCATACAATAAATGATCCTTTAAAGTAGTTTTAGATCTTTTATACATATTAAGATCCAACCAATTTACTTATGATTAAAAACCAAAGATATATTGTAGTGAAAAATATTACCACATATGTTATTAGTTTTACCCAGTCTATCATCATATCATTACTCCTTATTTAAATTTGTTTATATTTTCACATTTATTACAAACAATATCGCCTGTCGGTTTTTTTTCAAAATATGAATGGAAAAAATCACAATATAAACAATGATAAAAGTATATTTTCTTTGAACCTAATTCGGTTTGTTTTTGCTTCATCATTTCTCCTTTTTGTATGAATTTAAAATAGATTTTATATCATTATCACTAGCAGCATTTAGATCTGCTTCCCTCATTCTTCTCATTTGTTCCTGATACCGCTTTTCAACAATATCTTCTTTTTCCTTTACAACCTTCTCTTCTTTTAATGTCGGATCAAACTTGAAGCTATTCTTGTTCCACCTCATCAAGCGCCGTTTTATACTAAAGGTTTTCTCTAACTGGAATCTCATCTTACCAGTAGTCATATTTCTTTCTGTCCAGTAATTACAGAAATCATCTATTGTTTCAGGGTGGACCACTGGACTTATCTTCATTCCTTCAGCTAAAACTTTATCAATAAATTTTTGTTCTGTTAATAATTCTTTATTCTTCTTTATTTCTTTATTCTTCTTATTAGTAGTCGCTTGTGATTTGTTTGTGGTTCGTTTGGTAGTTGGTTGTGATTCGGTATCTTGATAACTATCCCAATTTAATAGGACTAACTGCGTTAATTGTGTGTTTGATTTATATTCAATCATACCATCATTTTTTAAAAGTTTTAAGAAGGTTCTAAGCCTTGAATTGCCCCAACCAAATTGTTTACATAGTTTCTTTTGTGATGTTATTAATTCGCCCTTCTTTACTTTATAGATCTTACTGCCAATAACTACTTTAGCATCATCATAATTAACTCTTAATAATAGCCAAGTGAACGCTTCAAAGTTAGAATATATACGATTCTTCTTTAGTATTGGATTATTGTTAATTTTTCTATGTAGTTTGATCCACCCACTCATAAGCCTATTACCTCTTTTATAATTTTTTTATGTTTTTCAGAAGGTTCGTGTTTTTTATCTAACCAGTATTTAGCAGCAGCAGGTGAAACATCACACTTTCTAGCTAACCAACTGATTGATCTCTCATTCTTTTTCAACCATAGTTTTAAATATTCAATCAAATTCATATACATCTCCTAGTTAGGGAAGGAAGGCTGGAAGAAATGGAGTAACTTAAGGTGTGTTGTGGGAAATCAACCAGCCTCCCTATATTAATTAAAACGGGATCTTATCTTTTGTTTCCTCGCCGTTTGTGTTTCTTCTGTCAAGTTCCGCACTTGCCTCTTCTCTCTGCCATTCAACTTTTGAATTTTTAGCAACCCATTCTACATATGATAGATCTACATCTTTCCATTCTTTGCCCTTATGTTTGCCAAAGTTAATAGGATAGTGTATTTCAGCAGAATTATTAGCCTCTTCAGTATTCATACCAAATTTAGAATTTACTAACTCTGCAGCCTCTTGAATACTAGAAACCTCAACAGTATTGTTTGTTGGTTTTGAAGCTGGTTTTGTAACTGGTTTTGAAACTGGTTTTGTGGTTTGTTGTTTTATAGCGTTATCTACCTCTTCAGCACTTGCTATAGATGTATCAATCCCAATACCTAGAAAACCTAGAGCTCGTCCACAACTGCTTGTTTCACAATTTTCTAATGCAGATGTTGAATTTACCATACCCTCACCAATAACCTCATACGCAAGCCCTGTAAACTTACGATCCGGACTCGTACTATCAGGAGTAACAATCGTTTTAGTTATAAAAACACCACCTTCACTGCTTATTATATTAGTAACAATACTACCATTAGGGTAATTTTTATGAAATTCTTTAACTCTTTCATTTACCTGAATATAGTCATTACCCTTTATTTTTATTGATTTCACTTTTATCCTCCTTATCTTTATTTATTTCAGGTAGAACAATCTCTTGTAAACTAACATAAGCACCAGTTTGTTCAGCCCAATAATCTTTCATTTTTGCCATAACCTTATCCTCATTTTGTTTTTATAATACAATCTACTGAATCTTCATAAATCTCTATGTTTCCAACACAATCTTTATATCCGGAAGCCATATACTTATTACCATTTTTATCAAAACCTTCTAAATGTATTTCACATTCACCAGCAGAAAAATGATCAAATACAGATACCTCTTCAAATTCTATACCATCATGCATTATTGACATCTAAATACTCCTTCATTAATTTTTCATACTTATGTGAATAATAAATAACATCTAATATTTCTCTTGCTTTAAAGTTCTTTTTATCTACCAGCCAATATGTAAACAACTGAAACTCATATGAATTAGGATCAATCATTTACAACCACCACTAACAATAAAGAAGGGATCAACAGCCATATCATAGGCAACCATCTTAAGTCCCTTAAAAAATGATTAAATACCAAAGCAAACACTAATAAAAATTGAACAATTGATATATATTTGATTATAGATTTTTCCATTTGATTCTCCTTTATTTAATATTAAATGGTGATGTATTAACTGATTCTTCAAAATGTTTCTTGCAATAATATCCATCGTGTTTAATATCTATATATTCTTCACCTATATGAAACCAATCATCACCAAAATATTCTGAAAGTTCACACCAATTATAGTGGCGTCCATATTCACCTGATTCATAATAAACTTTTTTATTTATATGATATTCTGATGTCTTATCACAACATTTACACTTGTTAGTATATCTAATTAAGGCTAACGATGACGTTACTTTTTTATCTTGATCATCTAAAGAATCAAACCATTCATTAGAACATTCTGGCAAATAAGTAGCACAATATAAATCAGGTGTGCCATCATTATTTTGTGGATATACCATACCAGTTTTTGTATCTAATATTGATCCTACTGAATTTAATTGTACCATTGTTACTCCTTTAAAAAATAGCTCAAACCATTTATTTCTAAAACGAGTATCTGATATTAATTGTCTGCCCTCTACTTTATATACAACAAAATCACCTCTTTTAGATTTAGTAATTTCTTCCACCAAATAAGGGTATTTCCTGTTTGTACCTACTCCATTACCAAAATCAATAATAATTTTTTCACCTATTTTTGGCATTTTATTTAGATCATAGTTCCAAGTTTCAGTATATTTTTTCATTTCATTCTCCATATTTGTTTTATTTTCCCTTACAACATAAGTAATTTAACTTAAAATATATATAAGTTGGTAGTATTATTTAAAATTAATTTAAGTTATAAAGAAGAAAAAACCCTGAAATGAATACAAATCAGGGCTTCTTCCTAGCCATTGCAGAGGATAAGGACTTTGGCTATACTTGTTCTTCTAGTGTTAATTTAACATCAACAAATTTAGGGTTAGTTGATCTTATACTATATTTGGTTATTTTTACAATAGCCCACTGGTCAGGGTTGTTTGAATCTGATATTTTTACTACTGTATTTAAATGTGAACCCATAGTCATCTTAATAACTGATGTATAGAAATCCCTGCCATTACTGGAATTATAAAGACTTGTTCCATCAGCACCTACATAATAATCAGAATCATTATCTCTTTGCCAAGAGTTACTATTAGACATCATATTTTGTGGCAGTACATCTTCATCTTTTAAAAATGACATAGTTATATCCCATTTCCGGATACCATTCCTAGAATCTACTCTATTTGTAGGCAGATCTTCGTGCAGTTCCCAAGCGTCTAATTCACCCCATCTGTTAGGTTTATAATAATTCATTTGTGATAGTGTTTTACCACCAATAGTTTTTTTAATTTTGTTACCATAGTTATAATGGATTGATGAATTAATATTGACATTAATAGGAGCTTCCCATTTTTTACCAAATAATACTGATCCAATATAAGTATCTGTTACTGCTAATGAACCTTCATGCGTTTCATCAATACCAATCCAGTTTTGATCCGTAGGTAAATTACCTAAAGTAAACGCACTCCAACCATTAAATTGTGGAGCTCCAAAAGTGTTATAATTAACTATATTATTTCCGTGTATAATAGTATCCCTAATAGGATCATCTTCACCAGTAAATGAATAAGGTTGATATATTAAATCATTATTAAAATTATGTCCTAAAATCATACCAAAATCAAAATTCCAATTACCAGGAATCTTCCATGCAAAGTAACTATCACTTGTTGAATTGAACCTTGTAGTATTTGATGGATCTACTACTACCATATTATATACATCTTCATCATTTAAATCAGGATTTACTAGTGTATCATATGATATACCTTCTATTAATCCAGTTGCATAAGCGTATTGCAAATACGATGGATAAAAGGTTAGTTTTGTGGGTTTTTGGTAGTTACTTTTTGACATAATTCTCCTTATTCTTCATCAGGAACGTCCGCCCTAACATAATTTAATGGTCTGCCTGCTATAGGGTCACCCATAATTTGATTACTATTTTCTTCTTCTTGGAAAGATTCTATAGTAGTTAAATTTTTATCTTTTTTAGATAGTTGTTTATTTGTTCTTACTATTTCTTTAATTTGTGTACTTTTACCAGTAGTTGTATCTATTTCATTTCTAATTTTTAATGAATCTATTCTGTCATTACTTATATCATTTTTAATAGTATTATAATCGTTACTTATATATTCCCATTTTTGTCCATACATTGTATTAAAATTAGCTGATGATTTTCTTTTTATACTTAACTGGTGTTTTGTTTTGTCTTGATCTAATAAATATCCTTCATATACACCACAAGATCCATCATATTTAAACAAATCTGTTACTATCTCTACATTTGTATTAAATCTTATTATAATTATTTTACCATTACCTTTTTGAACAATATAATCATTAGGCATAACATTATCTATATATAATTCACCATAATAAAGTAATTCTATAGCTTTATATGGAATTTCCGTATCTATAGTAACCAACTGTTCATTTATGTTTATTTCGTTCATTTATTCCCCTGATGCTAAAATTACATCTACAATATTTACTACATCTACAACATCTATTTGTCCATTCTGATTATAATCGGCTCTGTTTGTTTCTTCAGATGTAAGGTTTATTCCTACATTTAAAATATGATTTAAGCATTTAAGTACATCTACTACATTTATGTTGCCATCGCCTGTAATATCACCATATGGTATTTCAACGCCACTATCTTCTACAACAAATCCTAAACCTTCATAAACATTAGAATTAATATAATTCCAATTTCTTACTGGTTCACCTGATCCATCAACATAAGTTGAATTAAATTCTTTAGTATTACCCAGTATTACACTTGGAGTTCCTTCTAAATTAAATACAGGATAATCATCATATGATTGTTTTATGTGGTGAAGCTGCATTGCTGTTATCTTGACTTTTTCTGTTGTTAATTCTACACCAGTAACAATCCAAGCAGGATACAATCCCTGTCCGTTTAAATATTGCAGTTTACTGTAATCAATACCAAATGCTAAATTATTATTTAACAATGGTATGTGTATAACATCACCTACCTCTATTGAATAATTTAATGGTAGATCCATTCCAATTAACAAATGTTGGTTAATATTTTGTCCTAAATCATAATACTGAAAATTCCTCGCTGTTGCTAGATCAGTATGGTATCTTAACTCTTTTTCTTTATATGTATTTTCTGATACTATATTATAATAATCAAAACCATTATATTCAGGATATAAATCATTAACATTTAACAATTCTGTGTCATATTTATATCTATCTTGTCCATTATCATATCCAAAAAAATATTTATTGCTAGTAATTAATTTTTCTCTTTTTGTCCTTGTTATTTTATATGCTATGACATCTTCTTTATCTATAAAATGATTTATATCATCATATTCATAATTGTCTTTAATTGTTACCAGTCCAAATCTTCCTTCATTTGTAAAATTAAAATATGATTTACACTCTTTTGAAATATTTTTAATCAAATCTACAGCTTCTGTTGATTCATCAATACAAAAACCCATTTTAAAACCTTGATAATATTCTCTTGAATCTTGGATCAATTGTGAATCATAAGCATATTTATTTAATCCAAAGCCAAGTTCTTTTCTTAAAATGTTTATCATAATATCTACTGGTTTTTCAACAAACCCACTTGTTTGGTACGGAACATCTAAATCAGAAAAACATTCAGACAACATAGAATCATAATTAATATAATTGTATAATTGAACCATATGTGGACTTGTCATATTGTAAAAAGTAGGATTGTCGTCCCAAACATAAAGTTCAGCTCTGTCTGTAGAATTTGTGTCAATATCTGTACCATCTGAATTTAATGTTGATTGTTTATTATATATATTTATATTAATTGTATTAATAGTATCATCTAAATATGATTTTAAATTACTAATATAGGTTTCTTTATCTAAATCATCTAATCCTATACCAAAAGAATCCCATTCATATGTATATCCAGTAATTAAATTATCTACAGAATCTTCTTGATTCAAATTATTTTGATAAAGATATTTAAATATTCTTCTTAATAAAGCTCTTCTGTGTAAATGAAATTCTTGTAAAGCAGTTTCCATTAATGGTTTAGCATTAAGCCAATCATTATCTGAATATGTTGGATTTGTTAGTTCTCTTTGATATGGATAAAACAAATGATATGCTACTTTATTACCATTTTCAAACATAACATTTAAAACTTCTTCAGGATAATTATAATCAATTTCAACATTTTGTCTTACCCAACTGTTTATATCTGTTTCTAATAATATGTAGTGTATTATATTTGTATATAGCTTTTTCATTAAACCATGCAAAACAGTAGATATAATTTGTGGTGATTGTACTATATGTGTATCATCATTTATTGTCAACTGCTTATATGTTAATCCTAAATAATAATATGCTGTGTAATTTGGATTTATTCCAAAATCTAATCTTGCTTCATTTGTATATCCAGAGGAACTATTAAATAATAATCTCCATAAAAAAGTATCAGGCTGATTACTAATTAAAGATTCATCACTTGGAAACAAACAGTACATATTATGAAAGTATTCGTCCCATTCATTTACAACTAATTCAAAATCAGGTAGTGTACCATCAGATCCAGTTATAGCTATAGATGGATCAATTTCTAATGCTCCTTGTATATCTTCTAAATAATCCATATTTTCAGTTGAAGCATGATCTTTTCTTCCTCGTATAGAAGCATAGAAATTTTCATTGGCATAATTAGATATTTCTTTAATATGTTGAAATGATAAATTATTAAATGAATGTCCATATCTTATGCTTTCATTAATATCAGTTGTTTTATAGAAATCAAACAATAAAACCTTATTTACATTAGATGAATTTTCATAATAATCTTTTAAATTGTCGTGTTCAACTTCACCAGCATTATAAATATATTGTGGTTCACCTATATTAACACCTGCACTTGTAATAATAGAATTATTTTGTGGTAGTATTAATTCACCAAATGAAAGATTAGGAAATGTTATACCATATATTGTTGTGTCATTTAATAAATAATCACGCCATAAATCATTAGTATGAACTTGTAACTCTAATTCTTTTATATATTCAGGGTTTAAAGGTTTTATGTATAAACTTGCTGGAATATTGTTTGTTGTCCCTGACATTTGTGGTGATCCATCTATTAATTCAGTGAATATTTGATATTGTCCTTCAGTCCTACATATTGTTATATCTTGTGTTAAACCTATTAACAGCCATCTTGCTGTACCACCAGCAGTATCTGTACCAAATGTTTGTGGCGGAATTATAAATGGCTCTATAGGACTTGGTTCAATATCAAATTTAGTCCACATATTTCTTTGTGTATATGATTGTGTAATAGATTCAGTATTACTTACCAAATTAGCTTCTGATGTCTGTCCATATAAAACATCTAAATTATTGTTTCCGGATATATCACCAACTACATTGTTTGCTGGTAGATAACCTATTGCATATATAGACTGACTATTTTCAGCTTCTTCGTGTATTTCAGGTAATATATGTGTATCAGTATATCCTATAGTTTCAAATAAAAAGCTTCTAGCTAAGAAAAAATCCTTATCTGTGTTATAAGGGATTACAACATAATCATCACCATCTTGAACAAATAAATGAAATGGAAAGTAATTAGTCCCTTTTTTTAAAAGATTATTAAAACCAAATATAGGATTAGCATCGTGTATAAATCCTAATGATGTAAGGTTTTTATTATTAGATCTATTAGTTTTATATGACAATGCAGGTGCGTGATCAACAGCACCAAATACCATAGGAATTGGCTGTGTATCATCTCTATCTGTCATATTCATTTTAATATTTTCAGGTAGTCCACCTACATTATTTAATGGCACCTCTTTATCTTTTATATATTCATATGATAGATCTTCTGCTTGTATTGTAATTGTATCATCTGTTTGTGTTACTCTGTTTATGACACCATAAAACATAATAGAACATAACGGATCATTCTCATATGATCCTGTATCAAATAGAGTTGTATCTTTTAATAAAAATAAATTTTCACAAGTTTGTGTTTTATAAAACAAAATTACATTTTTACCCATTAATGAGTTATTAGATAACAATGAATAACTATTTGATGATGTTAGTTTTTTTGTTATGTCGTGATAATTGTGAATACTAAATCTAAATGTATTGACTTTAATATTTTTAGATTCATAATCAATACTATTCTTAACGCTGGATATTTTGTTGATTATTGGACGCGTTTGCTTTAAGGTGTTAGAATCTTGATCTTTTAAATTAAAAGTACTATTACTATATATATCTAATACTGTATAACTATCATCTGTTGAATCAGCTAAAACTATTACTGGTTCTACATCAATTGAATTAGTCTTTGTGTCATTTTTAAACTTTTGACTAATTAGAGCCAATATCGCCTCCTAGTCTTAAACCTTCTTTAATCTGTGGAATTAATACATCTTCAGTAAATTCTTCAGTACCAATAACAGATCCTTGTATATTAATAGTCATTCCACCTTGCGGACCATCTATATTTTCATCAACTAAAGGTGTAACTTGAACTCTTTCAGGTCCTGTACCCTCACCCACTAACATCATTTGTGGACCATCAGTTATAAAATCAGCACCATATTGTGCAGCTCTTACTGAATCATAATCCTTATATCCTTGTGCGACTGTTGCAGTATATGCAGCAGCACCTAGAATGTTACCTAATGGTGCAGGATAAGCTTTTGAATACTCTTTAAATTGTGCTCTAGCAGCAGCAAATGTATCACCTATAATTTGTGATAATTGTATTTCTTTATATTGCTTTCCTAAAGTTTTGGTAAGTTCAGTTCTTCTTTTTTCTTCTTTTGAAACTAATCCCATTGATTTAGCAAGTTCAGGATTTTTCTGTATAAAAAGTTCCATTAATTCAGCTTCTTTTTCTTGCTGTTTAATTCTTTTTAGTTGTGCTTCTTCAAATTTAGCATATGATGATGATGTACTATCTACAACATCTGGCAAACTAACATATATATCTAATATTTTTAATAAAAGTTCTGATTCTAATGCTCCAACCTCAATCATTGAATTTATAGTGTCCCTTAACTCACCACTACTGATCATTGCATCTATCTGACTATGTGAAACACCATCTATTGCATTACCTAATTCTAAAAGTTCATTTAATAGTTCAGCTTTACTCATTTCAGTTAAACTTTCTTCATATGACATAGCTGCTAACTTAGCTTCAGTTAATAATTCAACCTCAGCTTCTAAATGTCTATCATACTTATCTTGAAAATTTAATACATCTGAAAATTTCTCAGCCATAAATTTAATTGCATTTGCAGCACCTATAACAGCAGGAGCAAACATTTCACCTAATTCTTCAGCTGCATCACCAACAGCATTGCTCATTTGAGCTAATGAACCAGTATATGTTTCAACCTCATTTCTAGCTTGTCCCTTAAATTGATCCGCTATGAATTTTATACCCTCACCAGCTTTAAGAGCTTCAGGTGTTAATTCTTTAAATGCTGCTGGTAGTTTTTCACCAAGTTCACCCT
>TARA_R100001594_G_scaffold11834_3_pt1 | contig 13456 bp, 2 predicted proteins | sample TARA_R100001594 | Tara Oceans TARA_R100001594 (sample SAMEA2622752) | marine metagenome | biome: marine biome (ENVO:00000447); feature: marine epipelagic mixed layer (ENVO:xxxxxxxxx); material: "saline water (ENVO:00002010), including plankton (ENVO:xxxxxxxx)" | depth 150 m | reverse complement strand
GTTACATTTAAACCATTAGCTAATGCTGATGTTGAAGTTAAGGTATTCCAAAGTGCTTTAAGAGTTGTAGATGATGAAAGCACTATTACTTCCATAGATCTTGATAATGCTTCAATTGATACTGGATATGGTCAATATGATTCAACAGAGGCTGATGTTAAGAGGGCATTTGATTTAAAGCATAAGCAAAGAAATATATTTAAGAGAAACTTTGTAGGTAGTGCTACTACAGTTATTAATACAAACGATAGTACTATTACCATTCCAGATCACTACTTTGTAACTGGAGAACCTTTAACTTATGCTCACAATGGAACTGGTATCCAGACTGCAGGTGGAGATCTTTCTAGTTCTGTATTTGCAATTAAAGTTGATGAATCTACTTTAAGATTAGCAACATCAGCAGAAAATGCGTTGAAGACTATTCCTACTTACATTGGATTATCTGCTGTAGGTGTAGGAACTTCCCATTCATTGACTGCTCAAAATCCAAACTCCAAAGCAATCATTAGTATTGATAATATAATACAGAAACCTATTATTCCTACTACAGTTACTACTACTGTAACTGGGGACGTGGCAACTACCGATAATAGTATAACTGTATCAGGTATCACTTCTATCTTTGGTGGAGATCTTGTTAAGATGGGTGATGAGATAATGAAGGTTACTACAGTAGGATTTGGTGCTACTAATAAATTATTAGTTACTAGACCTTGGATGGGAACTGAAGTTGCTGCACATTCTAGTGGAGATTCTGTTACTAAGTTACAAGGTGGTTATAATATTGTAGATAATACAATTAATTTCTATAGTGCTCCTTATGGATTAACACCTATCTCATCTACTTCTAATGAACCTGATGATATAGATTGGACAGGAATTTCAACTCGTTCTACTTTTAACGGTAGAACATTTATAAGATCTGGAGTAGAAAATAAAGCAGATCAACCATACGCTAAAAATTATATCTTTGATGATATTTCTCCTCAATTTACTGGATATAGCACAGAGTTTACTCTTACATCTAATGGAAGTAATATTGCAGGATTCTCTACAGGTAATGCTATATTATTAGTTAATGATGTATTTCAAGGACCACAAAGAAAGACTGGTTCTGTAAGTGTAGATGGAGATTATACTTTTGTTCAAGATACAGATGGAGTTGGTATTACTACTCTTCAATTTACTGGTACTATATCTTCTGTTTCATATGATCCTAATGCAGCTAATGTTCCTGTAGGTGGTGTTATTGTTTCTGTTGGATCTACAGAAGGATTTGGATATCAACCATTGGTGGCTGCTGGTGGAACTGCTGTAGTATCTGGTTTAGGAACTATTAGTTCTATTAGTATTGGTAATACTGGATCTGGATATAGATCTGGAATTCAAACTGTAGTAAATGTTGGTGTAGGTACATCTTCAACTGGTATACCTAATATAGAATTTATTGGTACTGCAGCAATAAGTAATGGTGGTATTGTAAGTGTTGCTATTACCAATCCAGGAACTGGATATACATCAACCAATCAACCATTTGTAGTATTTGATTCTCCATTATCTTACTCTAATATTTCACTAGAATATAGTTCTTCTTCTCTTACTGGGTCAGGAACACAAGCTAAAGCAAATATAATAGTGGGTCAAGGATCTAGCGTAATTGGATTTGAAATTACAAATGAAGGATATGGTTATGGAGTAGATCAAACTCTAACAATACCAGTTGGAGGAACTACTGGAATTCCAACAACTAGATCATTCGCTGGTGTTTCTTCAGAATTCCAAATAACAATTGAAGAAGTTTATAGTGATAATTTTGCTGGTTGGACTGTTGGAGATTTCCAAGTTATAGACCCTCTAGATTCATTGTTTGATGGTAAATCTATTTCTTTCCCATTAAAAATAAATGGTTCTCAAAAAACTATTCAATCTAAACCAGGATCTAATGTAAATGTTGAGTTGACTCTTTTAGTCTTTATTAATGACATTCTTCAAGTTCCTCAAAATGGATATACCTTTAATGGTGGTAGTTACATTACCTTTAAAGAAGCACCTAAAGCAGGAGATACTTCTAAGATTTTATTCTATCAAGGAACTAGTTCTGTTGATGTAGCAGATGTTGATATTTTAGAAACTATTAAACCTGGAGATACAGTAACACTTCATGATGATAATAGAATTTATGATGAAAATTCTAGAACTGTAAGTGAAATTAAAGCAGCTGATAGTCTTTTAACTAATGTTTATAGTGAAGCAGGAATTAATACTAATGAAAATTATAAGAGACCACTTAATTGGTGTAGACAAACTGAAGATAAGTTTATAGATGGAGAAGCAGTTTCTAAAAATAGACCTCATTATGAACCATTAATTTATCCAAATACAAATATTATTCAATCTGTTGGAGTTGGATCTACTGTAATTTTTGTTTCTAATGTAAGAACATTCTTTGATAGTACTAAAGAGAAATCTAGCACTCAAGGAAACATTAGAATTATTTCTCAAGATAATATTGTTGGATCTGCTGCTACTGCTGTGGTATCTGGTTTAGGAACTATTAGTTCTATAACCATAGGTACAGTGGGATCAGGATACACTGTAGCACCATCAGTTAGTATATCTAACCCAGTTGGATTAGGAAGCACTCAGAGGGCATACGCCACCTCTACAATAAGTAGTGGAAGTGTTTCATCTATTACAGTAACAACTCCTGGAGCAGCATATACCAGCACTAACCCACCTCAAGTTCTTATAGGAGAACCAAAAATTTCTGCTTATGTAGAAAGTATAAAGGATGTAACTTATACTGGTGATTTTGGTATTATATCTGGTATATCTACAACATCTGTTGGAGTAGCATCTACTGGTATTGTATTTGACTTACTTCTTCCAAAAGATTCTTTATTCAGAGATGCTTCTATTGTTGGAAGTGCTATGAGTGTTAGTGGAATTGCTCAGGGTTATTACTTTGTAGTTTCCAATTCTAATGTGGGTAATGGAGTTACATCTTTATATCAAGATGGAACTGTGGTAGGAATAGGAACTTCCTTCATAGATAATGTATATGAAGTTGCAAATGTTTCTATTGCTCAAACTATAGGTATAGGAATTGGACTAACTTACGTTGCTCAAGTAACAGTAAGTGTTCAAGATTATAATGGATTAACTGGACTTGGATATAGTGAATTCTTTGGTGATTATAGTTGGGGAAGAATAGCAACTCAACCTAGATTGAATGGTAAAGTATTTACATCATATGCAGGTGATTCTAATGGATTAATTGGAATTAGTACTTCCCCAATAATTGAAAGAACTAATCCTCTTAAATACTCAGATTATAATACATAAATAACTAAAAAATTGTAAAAAATGTCAGCAATTATAACTGATCAACTTAGAATATTGAATGCTAAGAATTTTGTCTCTGTTGCAACTTCTTCAGCCAATGCTTATTATTCTTTTGTTGGTTTGCCTAATGCTAATAACTATTCAGAAACTTGGGATGCAGATCCCCCTGCTCCTAAAGATAGTTTTGATCAAGAAAATGATTATTGGGATACTATGATTGCTTTGAAGAAGATTTCTTCTTCTGATGTACGTAGAATGGTTAATAAGCATACTTGGACATCAGGTATAACTTATGATATGTATAGAGGGGATATTAGTAGAACAAACACAGCAAAACCTTCTGGGGCAACTAGTTTATATTCTGCCAAATATTACGTAGTAAATGAAGATTATAAAGTTTATATTTGCCTTCAAAATGGAACAGATCCAGAAAATACTACAGGGAGACCTTCATTAGATCAACCTACATTTGTAGATCTGGAAGCAAAAGCAGCAGGTACTAGTGGTGATGGATATATTTGGAAATATCTCTATACTATAAAACCAAGTGAAATATCAAAATTTGATTCTACTAATTTTATGCCTGTTCCTAACGAATGGGAAACAAGTACAGATAATGCTGCAGTAAGAGATAATGCATCTAGTAGTGGTCAATTGAAAATTATAACAATTACTAATAGAGGAGTTGGATTAGGAACTGCAAATAGAACTTATACTGGTGTTCCTATTAGTGGTGATGGATCTGGTGCTGAAGCAACTATAGTTATTAATAATGATTCTAAAGTAGATACTATTGCAGTTTCTAAGGGAGGATCAGGATATACTTATGGTACTGTAGATTTAGTTGCTGGATCAGTTCCAACAGGAACTACTTCTCCTATATTTAATGTTATCATTCCTCCAGAAGGTGGACATGGAGCAGATATTTACAGAGAATTAGGTGCTCATAATGTTTTAGTTTATTCTAGGATTGAAAATGATACAGAAAATCCAGATTTTATTACTGGAAATCAAATTGCTAGAATAGGCATTGTAGAAAATCCTCAAGCCTATGATAGTACATCAAATTTATCTCTATCTAAAGCAAGTTCTCTTTATGCTTTAAAACTTACTGGAAGTGGAACATCTACAGCTACTTTTAATTTGGATGGTCAAGTTACTCAAACTGTAGGTCTAGGTTCTACTGCTGTTGGAAGAGTGGTTTCCTATGATCAAACAACAGCAGTTTTAAAATATTGGCAAGATAAAAGTTTAGTTGGATTTAATACCAATGGAACATTAAAAACTGATCCTAAATATGGATATTCATTACATTCATTTACAGCAAATCCAGCAGATGATGGAAATGTTAATATTGAGAGTAATGAAGGTACTCTAGGAATAGATACTAGTTTTGGTAGTGCTGGTACTCCTGCTACCAGTGAGGTAATAAATAATAGAACATATTACCTTGGCCAGAGTTTTATTCAAGGAATTTCAAATCCTGAAGTTAAAAAATACTCTGGTGATATAATATATGTTGATAATAGACCTGCTATTACTAGGTCTACAAATCAAAGAGAAGATATCAAAGTCATTTTGCAATTCTAAAGACTCATGCCACAGGAAACTAATCTAAACGTAGCTCCTTATTTTGACGATTATACTCCAGAGGATAATTATCATAAGATATTATTTAAGCCTGGACATCCTGTACAAGCACGTGAATTAACTGGAATTCAATCTATTCTTCAGAATCAAATTGAAAAATTTGGAAGTCATATATTTAAGGATGGTTCTTCAGTAACTGGTGGAGGACTTAAGTTTAATAATGGTTATTATACTATTAAAATTAATAAATTTAATGAAGGAATTGATGTTAGAAATTATTTAACTGAAATTGGTGGTAAAATAATAATTGGAGCGGAGTCTGGAGTAAAAGCTCAAATAAAAGGACATCTATCTCCTGTAATGTATGAACAATTTTATGTATTAATAGTTAATTATTTAAATACTGGAGGAGATAATAATAGAAAATTTATAAGTAATGAAAGTATATTACTTGATGAGAGTGTATTATCAACTCCATCTGGAATAGTAATTCAACCTGGAGAAAGTATAGCTCAAACTGTAAATGGATCTACTTCTTTTGTTGGAGCTGCAGCTGTTTTATCTTCTGGTATATATTATGCTAGGGGATATTTTATTCAAGTACCACAACAAACTATTATTTTAGATCCATTTACTACTGATGTAAGTGCTCAAATTGGATTGGTAGTTCAGGAAGAAATTCTTAATTCTGATTATGATAGAGATTTATATGATAATGCAGCTGGATATAATAATTATACTGCGCCTGGAGCTGATAGATTAAATATTAGATTGAAATTAGGTTATAGATCAATAAATGCAGATTCAGACATTAATTTTATAAAATTAATGGAGGTAAGACAAGGACGCATTACTTCCAATCAAAGAAATACTGAGTATGATGAGATATCAAAAGAATTTGCTAGAAGAACTAATGATGAGTCTGGGGATTACTACGTCAAACCATTTAGCATTACTCCTCGAAATACATTAAATAACTATGAAGGAAATAATGGACTTTTTAATACATCAGATACAACTTATAATAATAATAGACCTGCAGAAAGTTTAGGAACTTATAAGATATCTCCAGGAAAAGCTTATGTTAAAGGGTATGAAGTAGAATCTAATGCTCCAAAATTTTTGGATTTTCAAAAACCAAGAAGTACTAAAACTTTAGAGAATCAAAAATTAAATTACTTTACTGGTCCAACTTATAAATTAAATAGAGTTTCTGGAGTTCCTAATATAGGAATTGGTACTGATTATACTGTTAGTTTAAGAGATACAAGAATAGGATCTGCGTCTACTACTGCTGCTGGTAAAGAAATAGGAGTAGCCAGAGTATTTGATTTTGCCTTTGAATCTGGTGCTTATAATGCTGCAAATTTAGATTTAAATGAATGGGATATATCATTATATGATATTCAAACATATACCAATATTGCTTTAAATACTCCTACAACATTATCTGTTCCTACCCATGTTAAAGGTAAATCTAGTGGAGCTACAGGATATTTAAAATCTGCTGTATCTGATTCTACTGATGTTACTCTTTATAACACTAAAGGGAATTTTATAACTGGTGAGCAATTTATTTTTAATGGTATAGAAAGTGGTAATATTTCTGCAGGATCAACTTCATATAATACAAAGGATGTTAAATCTATTCATGGTACAGTTTCTACTGCTAGTACTTTTAATGGAGATGTTGTTCAAAGTGTATTCTCTAATATAGGAGAAGTTAGAATTAGTGCTGCTACTACTGATGGAGCATACTTAGGAATTTCTACAGTTACTAGCACAGATCCTAATAAGTTCTTTATAGGAATTGCTACTGTAGGTAATCTTGTGGAGTATTCTAATACTAATGCAGGATTTAATACAGTTTCTTATGCCAAAATAGAAAGTATATCTCAAAGAAGTTTAACTATTTCTGGTATTACAACTGTTAGTGGAGTTTGTGAAGGTGGTCTTCCAACTGTAGATATTAATCCTTCCAGTCTTAGAATAATAACATCAGAATTCTTACAATCTTCTGATGAATCTTTATATACTCCTCTTCCTAAAACTAGTATTTCTAATGTAGATTTAACAAACGCTAGCATTACTATTAGAAAACAATATGATGTCACTATTACAGATGGTTCTACTGGAGCTGTTAGTAGTGGTAGCAATGAAGAAACATTCTTACCTTTTGATGAGGAAAGATATCTTTTAATAAGAACTGATGGAACTATAGAAACTTTAACTCAAGATAAATTTTCATTTAATGGAGGAAGTACAGAAGTAACTATTATTGGTTTAGGTTCTAATAGTGATGCAAAATTAATAGCAACTTTAACTAAGACTAATGTAAAATCTAAAATTAAAGAAAGGAAAAAAATTAACATATTAACCATAGTTAATTCTAAGTTCTCTCAATCAGGAACTGGAAGTACTACTTTAAATGATGGTCTTACTTATTCTACAGTTTATGGAACTAGGGTTCAAGATGAAGAAATTTCTTTAAATACTCCAGATGTAACCAGAGTATATGGAATATTTGAATCTAAAAATACAAGTGCTCCTTTATTTCCTAGATTATCATTAACTAATATTAATAGTCCAAATGCTAAAACTGGAGATTTATTAATAGGAGAATCATTTAGAGGAAAAGATAGTAATGCTAAAGGAATATATGTAAGTAAGCATAATGATACTACTATCAATTACATATCTTTAAATGAAAATACCTTCCAAGATAATGAAGAATTAGTCTTTGAAGAATCTCTTATTACTTCAAAATTATCTTCTAAAACTTTGGGATCCACTAATATATCTAATGAATTTACATATAATAATGGACAAAGAAGTACAATTTATGATTATTCTAGAATAAAAAGAAAATCTAATTTCAAAGAGCCATCTAAGCAATTAACTGTAGTATTTGAATCTGCATATTTTACTGCTTCTGATACTGGAGATTTTACTACACGCAATTCTTATGTTAATTTTAATTATGGAAGATTACCATCAATAGGTGGTAATAGAGTTACGGATATTATTGATATAAGACCTAGAGTATCTGATTTTTCTGGTACTACATATTCTCCATTTGAATTTTTAGGAAGAAGTTTTGATGCTAGTGGCAATTCTGCTAAAAATATTTTAGCATCTGATGAGAATTTAACATTAGATTATTCTTTCTATCTTCCTAGATTAGATAAAATTTATCTATCTAAAGATGGTAGTTTCCAATTAGTAAAAGGAACTCCTGCAGAAACTCCAGAATTTCCAAATAGAGTTGATGGTGATTTAGAAATTGCTTCTATTTCATTGCCACCATATCTTTATGATATTGATGATGTTAATATAACAATTACTAATTACAAAAGATATCAGATGTCTGATATCAGTAGACTTGAAAGAAGAATTGAAAATTTAGAATTTTACACTTCTTTATCATTATTAGAAATTGATACCATGAATATGGAAATTTCTGATGTTGATGGATTAAATAGATTTAAATCTGGTTTTATAGTTGATGATTTTTCTGATACTGGGAAACAATTAAAAAGAACTATAGTAAAAAATTCTATTGATTATAAAAATGGAGAATTGAGACCATCTCATTACACTACAGAATTAGATCTATTATTAGATCTTGGTAGTTCTAATGGAATAAGAAAAACAGGTAGAGTATTATCTTTAGATTATGAGGATATAATTGAGTTAAATCAGCCTTATGCTACTAGAGTAGAAAATGTTACTCCTTACCTTGTAAACTATTACGGTGGAACTTGTGAGTTAACACCATCATCAGATATATGGGTAGATCAAGTTCACCAAGGAACAAAACACTCAGACCTTACTACTTATACTCAAACTTCTGAGCAAGTAAATGCAGGTGGATTTGATTCCAATTCTGGATATGGTCCAGTAACTTGGGGTTCATGGAATAATAATTGGACTGGAGGAGGAGGTTCTTCTAGTCATGTAGAAGAAAGATACGGTAGTTGGGAGCACGTACGTACTGAGAGAATCGCGCATAATACTCATGGGGCATGGATAGATAGAATATATGAAGAAAGAGATGTTCATAATGTGACTGTGACAACCGATCATGCTAGAACTGGAACTGCTACTAGAACTGGAACAAGATCTCTACAAAAAGAAACATTTAGTACTAGAAATGATGGAGATGTTGTAGTTAATACAGATATAGTTTCCTATATGAGATCTAGGAATCTTCAGTTTAAAGCTAATAGATTAAGACCACAAACTAGTGTATATGCATTTTTTGATGGGGAAAATGTTGATAAGTATATTGTTCCAAAACTTTTAGAAATTTCAATGACTACTGGTACTTTCTCAGTAGGTGAAACTGTTATTGGAACTACACCTGATGGAAAAGAATTAATTAGATTTAAAGTAGCCCAATCAAACCATAGAAGTGGTGATATTGATAATCCTAGCTCAGTTTATAAACATAATCCATATTATGCATTTACCCCTTTATATAAGAGAACTATATTAGTTGATAGTGTAGTCCCAGTTACTACTAATCAATCTACCACATCTTCTCTTTCTTCATCATTAATTCCTACAATTCCTGAAGAATATTCATCTACTTCTACTATTCTTAATATAGATACTTTGAGTTTAGCAGAAAAATCTGATAATACATTCCACGGATATGTAGAAAAGAATCTTAGATTAGTAGGACAAACTTCTAGTGCTCAAGCAACAGTTTCTGAGGTAAGACTTAGAAGTGATTCTAGTGGTACATGTATTGGTTGTTTCTTTATTCCTAATCCTAATGATTTAAATGCACCTAAATTTGATACTGGAACTAAAGTTTTTAGATTAAGTAGTAGTTCTACTAATAGCCAAGTAGCTGGAAATGTTATTACAGATGCAACAGAAGAGTTTGAATCTACTGGAACATTACAAACACTTCAAGAAAGTATAGTTACTATAAGAAATATTAGAACTCATACACAAACACAAACACAAACTAAGTCTATTTCTCAAGCAGGATATAGTGTTGATAGTCATGTAGATCATAATGTTAGAAGAGAAATTAGAACCAGAGATGAGACTGGTTGGACTGAATACAGAGGTTGTACAGATCCAGAGGCAAAGAATTATACTCCTGGTGCAAATACAGATGATGGAAGTTGTAAATATGATATTCCTGAGTTGTGCCCTGTGGGTTATTATTGGAGTGATTTTGCACAACGATGTATAAAGAAACCAATTAATATTAAAGTTGGATGTATGGATCCTAAAGCAAGTAATTACTGCAAAGATTGTAATGTTGAGGGCGTCTGTGAATATCCAGATAAGGAGATTGTAGGATGTATGGAAGAGGGTGCAAAGAATTTTAATGAACTTGCAAATAAACCTGGTCCTTGTAATTGGCCTCAAGACCACGGTATGATTACTGATACTGTATCAAGTACTACTAAAGCTGCTATAGCAATTCATGAAGAAAGGATGGGGACAGGTTATTATGGACAAGGTGATATATCTACAGGTCAACCACTTGCGGAAGATGTTATTTCATGGCATCCATCTACTGAAAAAGTGGGTCTACATACTCCTTTCCAAATATTGGATAGTATAGTAGAAGATGGGTATAATAATGTTTTAGGAAGAGATTCAGATCCATCAGGACACAAATATTGGGTAGATGAATTGAAAGAAACTGATGAATTTGTAGAATTTACAAAATCTCTTAGTTCTGGTGATGATAAGAAACACTTCACACAAACATCTGATTATCAAACTGCTTATAGTAAGCTTCAAACTATAATGAATAACCATTTAGGTTATTCCCCAGAGAATACAGCTCAAAATACAGTAGGTGAAGAAAACTTTGATGCTCAACAATTCCATGAGGATACTGATTGGGCTCATTCTGGAGGAAAACCTGTTGATCTTGATGATTGTTTAGATGATCCTTTAGCTCAATCTTTCTTTGTTGAAAATACAAAGGGAATATTTATTACTAAGGTAGATCTTTATCTAGGTAATAAAGATAATGTATTACCTTTGGTAGTTCAAATAAGACCTATGAAGTTGGGTTTACCAACTACAGATCTTCTTCCTTTTAGTGAAGTTGTAATAGATCCATCAGACATTAAGATTTCTAATGATGCTACTGTTGCTACTACAGTTACATTTCCATCACCAGTATATCTTCCAGGAGAAGATTATTATGCATTAGTTCTTTTATCTGCAAGTAGTAATTATACTGCTTGGATATCTAGAATGGGAGAAGTAGATGTTTCAACTACAGATTTACCAGAAGCAGACCAAATTGTAGTAAGTACTCAACCAACTCTTGGATCATTATTTAAATCTCAAAATGGAGCAACTTGGAATGCAAGTCAATATGAAGATCTTAAATTTGTTCTTTATAGAGCTCAATTTAATCAAGATGTAGGTAATATTAATTTTGTTAATCCACCTCTTTTAACCACTTCTGATGACATTTCACCTTTGGTTAAAGATTCATTAGAACTTTCTTCTAATAAGATAAGAGTAGGATTGGGAACTACTGTAGTAGATTCTGGATTGACTCTAGGAAATACTGTTCAACAGATGACAAATAATGCCACTGGTAATTATGTTGGATCTGCGGGAACTGCAACTGGTAATTTAACTATTACTAATGCTGGTGCAGGATATACTCCATCTTCAGGTGCTTGGACTTATCAAGATGTTTCTCTTATTACAGTAAGTGGTCATGGAATAGATGCTACTGCTAATCTCACTATTAGTAATGGTGTAGCATCTGCTGCAACCATAGCCAGTGGTGGTACTGGTTATTCTGTAGGAGATGTTGTAGGAGTATCATCAGTTGGTATTAATTCTCTTGGTAGAGGTATTAGATTCTCTATTACTGATATTACTGGAGTTAATCAACTTATTCTTGATAACGTACAAGGAGAATTTGAAACTGGAGTTGGTAAAACAGTTCAATACATTAGAAATGATGGTGTTACTGTTGGTTTAAATTCTGGTGTTGGTGGAAATGTAACTCTTTCTGCTGCTCCAGTAACAGTAACAGATGGTTTGCATATTAAAGTATATCAAAAAAATCATGGAATGCATTCAAGTCAGAATACAGTTACATTAACTGATATTGAATCTGATATTCTTCCTACTACATTATCTGCAGATTATGATAATACATCAACTGGATCATTAAATCTAACTGATGCTTCTGAATTCAGTACATTTGAAAATGTTGGTGTTGGTACAACTAACTTAGGTTATGCTAAGGTTGGAAGTGAGATAGTATCTTATACTGGTGTTAATAACAATACTTTAACTGGTGTTACTAGAGGTGTAGATTCAACACAAACTTTATCACATAGTAGTGGAGATTTTGCTTACAAATATGAGTTAGATACTGTTTCTTTGAGAAGAATTAATACTAATCATAACCTAGCAGATTCTACTGTAGTTGATCCTATAGGACTTGATTATTATACTATCAAAGTTGATATGTCTACCAATGGAGTAGATAGATCAGTAGGAACAAGTTTCCCTCAACTTCATTTTGATACATCTAAATCTGCTGGTGGAATTAACATTCTTTCAAGTGAGAATATACCATTTGAGATTGTTACTCCTATGATTCAAAATATTACTCCAAGTTCTACTAATTTAACTGCTCAGTTGAGAACTGTAACTGGAGGTAGTATTGATGGAACAGAAACTCCTTATAAAGATATGGGATTCTCTAATATTAGTTTGATAAGTGATAACTATATGTCTAGTCCTAGAATGATTGCTTCTCGTATTAATGAGACAACATCTTTAACAACTCTTCCTGATAATAGATCTTTAACATTAAATTTAGCATTCTCTAGTTCTGATCCTTCTATTTCTCCTATAGTAGACTTAGATAGATGTGGATTGATATTTACTTCTAATAGATTAAATAATCCAATTGATGATTGGATTAATGATAATAGAGTAAAAACTATAGAAAATGATCCTAATGCATTTGTATATGCTTTGAATCCAGTTACTTTAGAGACGGGTGCAACTTCTATTAAAATAAGTTTAGCAGCTCATATTAATGTAACTAGTGATATTAGAGCTTTCTATGCTGTTGCAGAAGATCCTAATGATGAGTTAATTTATAGTCCTTTCCCTGGACATAGTAATTTGTTGTCTACTGGACAAGTTATTGATCCATCTAAGAATAATGGACTTCCAGATAAACTTCTTCCTAAAACTGATGTTATTGCATATCTTCCTTCACAGGTAATATGGAATGATTACTCATTTACTATTGACAATCTTCCTACATTCAGATACTTTAGTATTAAATTGGTAGGTACTGGTACTAATCAAGCTCAACCTCCAAGAATAAAAGATCTTAGAGTTATTGCACTTGCATAATATGAAAAAAATAGTAGAAGGACATCCACATTTAAAAAGAGATGAAAATTCAAATGCTATAATAAATAGCAATTCAAATGAATATGAAAAGTATCTTTCATTACGTTCCAAAAAGAAGCAAGGAATTGAAAGA
>TARA_R100001594_G_scaffold80191_2_pt1 | contig 13477 bp, 21 predicted proteins | sample TARA_R100001594 | Tara Oceans TARA_R100001594 (sample SAMEA2622752) | marine metagenome | biome: marine biome (ENVO:00000447); feature: marine epipelagic mixed layer (ENVO:xxxxxxxxx); material: "saline water (ENVO:00002010), including plankton (ENVO:xxxxxxxx)" | depth 150 m | reverse complement strand
ATATCTATTTATTTTTTTTTCGTGTTTTTATGATAATTATAGATTTTAAAGATTTTTAAGGATGCTATATACTTAAATCTTAAAAAACTATATAGATTTTAGTCATTTGTTAAAATGATTAAAAAATAGAAAAACAAGATACATAAGATTTATATATCTTAAATTGTAAATAAAAAATAATTATTAGGATTATTTTACGATAATTATACCGAGACCGAGACAGTTCCATCAAGGTTAATATAATAGATCGCATCCGTGAGCACATAGAAATCAGCGCGGACTGGTTGAGCGGTCGCCGCCTTGGTCGCGATGAAATTAATAGGTAGAGAACGATCAGCGGTGTTAATTCCTGCTTCAAGAGCGACACGCTGGAACGCCTCAAAGTCATATCCTATAAAGTAAGCAGAAAGGAGAGAGGACGCCATCGTTGTAGGTGCTCTCGCCGTGACATCATTTCTTGTATGTTTGTTGGAATACGCCTGTTGATGCGAGTAATCACCTAATTTACCGAATGCCTTTTGGAGTTCAACATCGTTCTCCTGTGAGTTCGCAACGACGTCAGTTTGAGGGTAGCGGACAGAACCGATTTCAAACCTATAACGACTTAATCCTGCTCTCTGGAAAACAGAAGTATCATAGACCGCTGCACCTCCCATTTGATCTTCTTGGATAAATGTGCCGAAAATAGATTTAACTGATTTCACACGAGCAGGTAAGGTAATCGTGTTCGTTCCAGCAGCGGCAGGCATCGTTCCTACGAAGTGGCGATATGTTTGACCTGCTAATTGAAGGACACCACCCGAACTCTCCATAACACTTCTTAAAGTATCATAGAACGATCTGTCTAAATCTATCAAGTGAGCGACATATTTACAATTTACGACTCTCCAATTGATGACATCATTTCCTACATCTTGATTTCCGCCTGCCGCTTGAAGAGCACAGCACCCAATTCTGTTCGCATCGGAGAGGGTGAGTTCAAGAGTGAAACCAGCATTCATCATAACTAACGGAATGTATTTATCCATATTCAAGAAACCAGAAACAAGAGGGAACGCCTGAACCTGTGTCTCGTTTCCGCCTCCTTGTGCGTTTAGGACACCTTGATTTACGACATAAGTATTACGACCATTCGCGTTCGGTTGATTGACAGCATTATTCGCTGGACCAACACCAGTAGAAGTATTAAGACCTTTGAGGATCGCCTGTGCGGTAGGCATATAAATTAATTCACTAACAGCGACAGGACCAGCGAGAGCGATTTCAGCGGCGTTCGCACCGACGATATTCGCTCCCAAAGAAGGAGCAAAATCAACGACATTTCCTCCTGCGGCGGGAATGAGGACGGGAGATTGAGGTTCAAAGTATAACCCTTGATTTGATAAATTGTTTCTAATGTAATCCTGAGGACACTGATTTAGAACAAGCATAGCATACAAACGAGCATATTCATTTATGTCTTCAATTACAACTCCACCTGATTCAATACGAAGTCTCTGGACCCACGAAGGACAGAATGGATTAAGTAAGAGAGTATTATTAGCAGTTCCACTTCTATTTTCAATACGACATTCAAAATACGAATGGGAGGCATCTAACATACTATCAGCATTGACATCAATACGACAGATAGTCGCACCAGTAGCATTAGAGAACTCCTGTCCGTTGACTGGAAGGAACTCTCTGCGGTTTGAACGACTTTCAATAGCAAGGGGAAGGATATTATCATAATTCACTTGGCGAGGGGCAACACGATTCATTTTTTTATAATATGACTTATATTTTAATTCTTAAAGATTTAGATTTTAGTTTTAGTTTTTACATTCCGTTAGATACTTCTGTTGGAACTAATTCAATTGAGAATTGTAATAAAGAATAATAATCGTCATTTGTGACTAATTGATTTAACGCACCTTCAAAAACTTCAACGATACAATTAGTTCCAGCAGGATTAGATACAGGTATTTCATAAAGGATATTACTTGAACCAGCGACCATAGGCAACTCTGTTCTTTGATTTCCATCAGTCCCATTTTCACATTGAGCGAATTCATTAATAACAGGAATATCCATTTGATTTTTAATAGGTGTAATTGCTCCTGCTGTCGTATTATTCGCGAAAAGGTTGGGACGAAGACCGAAACCTTGTAATCTTATATAAAAACTCGGGATATCAAAAGCGACATCCCTACTAATCCTATCCGCAGACAAAGGACCTTCATTACATATATGAAAACTTTTAATTCGTAGAATACCTACTTGACTTCCTTGATGTTGAGGGAATGGAAATGGTGGTAATGTGAAAGAAAACCTTTGACTTTCTGCCTGAACATCACATCTATCCGATTGAATTGAATAATGATAAGTGTTTAAACATCTATCATAATAAGTTTGCGTTTCTTTAATGAGTTGTTCCATATTTATATTATATGAAATATTAAAAAATTAAGATTAAAAAATCATTTTAGATTTTATTTCCAGTTAGCACCGAAACCATTTTCATTTGATCTTTGAACTCCCGGAGGTGCTTCCTTTCCTTCGGTATTGACTATTTTTTCTTCTTTGACTTCTTCTTTAACTTCTTCTTTCTTTTCTTCGGTTTTAACTTCTTCGGTTTGAGGTTCAGGATCAGACATTTATAATATCTTAAATATTTTATTTTGAAAAGAATACATATAAGATTTTAGGAATTATCTTTTTCTATCTTCAATCATCAAACGAGGTCTATCTTCAATAGCAAGTCTTCCTGATGAGTGATGTTGTAATGAACCTCCTGAAACAGCAGGAGAAGATGTCGCCTGTGGAGCACGACGCCTTGCGTTATGTTTTTCTACTTTATTCATACTATCTTTTCCTGACCTTACGACTTTATCAACTTCACCTAATATTTTAGAACCTCTTTCAGCGAACCCTACACCTTTATCAACAATATCTAATCCTTTTTTAGCGATACTTATAGGAGTGGCGAGTGCCGTTGATAAGATTGGAACACCCTCTATTGTTTTGACAACATCGCGTCCAACTGATACAACTTTTTTACCTATTCTTGATGCTTCACCTAAAACTTTACTCCCGATACGATGTCCTGTTTCATAAGCGTCTGCGATTTTTTTACCTATTCTGTGAAAGAAACCCATTTTATAATAGATCTTATTTAATTTTTCTAACTTAAACATCTTCTTTTATTTTAGTTGAACCTTTTGGACGACCAACTTTTCTTGGACGACCGACACTTCTTTTATTCCTTTGAAGTCTTTCCATTTCCGCTTGAAGTTCTTGTTGTTGCTTTGCATTTTGTATTCTTTGTTGTGCCGTTGTATCGCTACTGACAGAATAGAAACTATCATCAATATTACGACCATCAGGAGTATTCATAGGTTTCTCGCCATATACGAAATTAATTTCAATTGCGATTTGAAAATGTAATCCATTTAAATCTAATAATCTATTTCTATCATCAGTTAGACGGATTGTTAATTGACTTATACTTCTTAAATCTACTAATGATTTATGCGATGCTTGATTTGGAGTAGCAAAAATAATTCCTCCTGAATTAACATTAATCGGTAATCTCGCGAGGATATTACTGAAAACTCCATTTTGACTATCTAATGTTCCATCACTTACAAGATTAGTTCTTATATATACTCCGTGAATAGAACCATTCATATCTACGACATTATCACTTAATACTGATGATGCGTTAGTAATTTCAACATCTCTCACACGGAAACCTAATTCAATAAAAGGTTTTTTGAAAGAATTGACACCTGTATCAAATAATATTTCTATCTTTATATTTTCACCAGACATCGCTCCTTTTGGAGTTGCGGAATATGAATATTTTTGAGTATCAGTTGAAAACTCCATAGCGAAAGTATATTCAATTTTATTACCTGTATCTTGATAAGGACCACTCGCTTTATTGAGTTCTGTTGATATATAATCCGCTAATGAATAAACATCATAATTTCCATCAGGTAGGATTAATGGAGTTGGAGTATAATTGAAACCTGTTGTCGTATTTGTGATTTTTATATCAATAGTATCATTAACATCTTGACGGATATTATAAAATGAATATGGGATTGTCGCACTATTTAATGATATGACTGCTCTTTGATTTAATGGGATTTCAATAGGTTCATTCATTGTGAAATTGAAATAACAATTTAAGGGACTTGTTGTTCCATCATTATTTAATTTCGTCGCGAGATATTGTGTAGCATCTTCACTATTGATATATAAAATCTTTGAAGGCATATTTCCAGCAGATATTGTATAACTCATCTTTATATTAATCAATTATATTTTTTTATGATTTTGCCTGTGCTGTTGTTAAATTAGTAATTTTTAATATTGGTAAAAAATATATAAGTTATATTATAAAAATAATGGTTAAAGTTTGTAATACTTCTGTCTGTGTTGAATGTTCTCTTCGTGATGAATGTTTAAGGTGCTATGCTTTTTGCAAGCATTCTAAATCCCCGATATTTAATCGGTCTATGAGAGTTTTAAATCGTCTTCCAATTTATTTAGGTGAAGATTTATGTGATAAAATTAATCGTGATGCAGTAATAAAAGATATTGTAGGGTTTAATAAAAAGGAATTAAAATCAGTTGAATATACCCCAACATATTCTTTCTGTGGTGGAAGATATAGTCCTGAAAACATACACAATACTTATTTCTGGATAAATAAAAATATTTACCCAACTGGATATCGTTGGATACAAAAGGATAATAGTTTAGATGCTATGTGTAGTTATGGAGTTCATTCATCACGCCATATTGAGAGTTATTATAAGGATACAAAAAATGCAAAAAAGAAGTTTAGAGGATGGTTCAAAACAATCGCACATAATCGTATAGTAGCAAGATTTAATTTAAATTATAATAAGATGTATGGTGAAGATAATATTGTAAAGCGTCGCTTTTTACCTTTATGGGATGAATCTAATTACTGGATAAAACAAAGAGTAAGGGATTATAACCCTCTAAGGAATCCAAAAGTTCATATACACGAACAAATAAGAGGCAGAGCAAAATATGTCTTTAATGGTAATAAAGTCGCTTCTTGTAGAAAATTGGAACATTTATATACGGATGAAGTAGATGAAACAAGAATAAATCGGTATGAAAGATATAAAAGATTATACAAAGAAACAAAAGATATAAATGAGAGTCTGTGGTATTTGATGCAAATGGGTATGTTGTGTTATAATGATAAAACGCGGTATATTGAAAAAAAGTCAAAAGAATATCACTGGATGGGTTCATTAGTAAGTCATACAAAGTTTGTAAATGATGGTAGGATGCCTCTTCATCACTTAATAAGTTATAATGATGAAGAGGATTGGTCGGATAATCATTATTGGGTTAGTGAAAGGTGTAAGCATTATGATTTAAAACAAAGAATATATATGATACTCTGCCACGACGGTTTCCCATTTCATTTATACCATAAATACCATTCTTGCGATGCATATGAGGAGTTTGGTGAATTCTTACATACAGATATAAAACTTCCTAAAATAAATCATATAAAACATCATTATAGAATGAATGTAATGGATGAATTATTATCTAAAACTCGCCGTATTCGTAGTGATTGTGGTAGAAGTAGAGGTAAAAATATAAGGACTAAAAATCCTCATTATTGCATATTCTCATTATATCCAGAACATAATCTCCATAATAAATATTTATTATCGTATTATAGAATGAGAAATAAAAAATACGGCGACCATTTTTATGCTTGGTGGAAGAATGGTGAAGTAGTGAAAGTTTGTGCGGAATGGGAATTATCATATTTATAGATTACTTATTTCTATTAATCATCTTTTCATATTTAATTCTATTTTTAATTTGCGATTGTGCTTTTTCTCTTGTTTCAAATCTTAATTTACCGACCTTTTTGGTTTTAAGATTTTTGATTTTAAACTTGTTTCCTGATTTAAGTATTTGATAAGGCATCTTATGAGATATATAATATTATTTTTTAAATGTGCGAATAAAATAAATATATTAGAAATAATATAAATGGTTAATCCTATTGATAAAGTTATTGCACGTAAAACTGCTGTTGATGAAGCGAGAAAAGAAATCAAAAGAAGACGTAATATATCAAAGAGAACAAAAGGTAAAACAAGAAAAAGGAAACCTAAATCAAAGTATAAGAAAAGAAGGAAAAAGAAAATCACGACAACACAGGTCGCACAACCTCCTATAAGATTAACAAATAAAGGAGGAGATAAATTAGAAGTTAATATCACAGCAAAGGAAAGAAGGAAGAAAAGAAAAGCACCTAAATCATTCGCACAAAGAAGAGCAGAAGAAATAGAAAAGACAGGTATAGCGGATCCGAGTGTCTTGAAACAACAAGAAAGATTTGGTGTATCAAGAGAGACATTAGATGCGAGTGTCTTAAAAGCACAACAGCAAGTAGCAAGTGAAGTATTAGGATATACAACTCAATCAAGAGACCCACTTACATTAAGAGGGAGAAGAGGTAGATATAATCAGGAGGGAGGTGTAGGTGGATTTTTTAATGTATCAGGAAGGTTTTACTCACCAGATGAAGAAGGGTTAAGAACAGGTCTTCAAAGTGAAGCAATTAAAAGTATAGGAACACAAACACAAGATGAATTAGATAGACAAGCATCACAAAGAAGAAGGAGACAACCTACATTTAGAGGAGGTGGTGGTGGTGGTGGTGGTGATGATGATGATGATGATCGCAGACCTCCTCGTCCTCCAAGTAGATATACTCCTTCACCTTCTTTACAAGATATAAAACCACCTACACCTTCACAAACAAAAAGGACACCACAACCACAACCTGAACCTGAACCAGAGAGTGATATACAAATGAGAATAAGAGACAGACCAGCAAGTGCATTAACAGATAAAACAGATTTTGAACCTCTATCTGCAAGAACTTCACCTGCACCAATCCCAAGAAGAACTCCGCCAGAAAGTTATTTCGCAGGAGCATTAGGACCTGATACACCTTTAAGATTTATACCTTTAAATCAACCTGTTCCACCTGCTACACCATTACCAGATGTTGAAGAAGAAATAGTTGAAATAACAGGAGGTCAAGAAGGAGAACCAGCACAGACCGCATTTGTTCCAGCAGGATTACCTGAATATTCACAATTTCCAGACGCTCCTACAACACCAGAAGGATTTGATCCAGATGTAGAAGGTTTTGCAACACCTTTCATAACCGATTCACAAGCAATTCTCCCACCAGAAGAACCATTACCTAAACCTGAAACAAGAGGGATAGATGTTCCAACCACACAAACAAGAAGACCTGAATTAAGTTTAACTCGTCAAGTCCCCACACCAGACATTCCTGACATATCTCCAAGTCAAGCATTTAGACCTGTAAGCAGAGCAAAAAAACCTCCTACACCTGAACCTGAACCTGAACCCGAACAAGTAATACAATCTGTAAGAAGAGGTAGGGGTGGGAGAAGAGCAGGTGCAGGTCGTCCAAGAGGTGCAGGTAATTTAAGGTCAGCATCAGCACCACCAGAATTAGTCCAACCATTTATATTAGATGAAACAGGTGAAGAAATAGCACAAGCAGAATTAAAGTTTCAAGCATCTCAAATACAAAGAATATTACAAAGAAGATTAGGTGTATGGAATGCGAAACAAGTAGATAAGTTTAGGTCATTAGGAGAACTTGAAAGAGATATAGATGAATTAATTTCAAGTGCAGAAGGTTTAGATAATCCACAAGAAACAGCAGATTTAATTCGTAATTACTGGCGGATAAGAAATCAATTAGGATTTACAAAAATCTAAAAAAACTTTAAGTTGATTTATAAGAAAATAATATAATTCAAGTTATAAAATATGCCGAGTGAAATGACGAAGAAAGCATTAGCAGATGGATTAATCACACAGAAGCAATATGACAAACTCCCAGAAAAACTTTTAGAAGGTATTGTAAAATCAAAGAGAGGTAAATCCAAACCTGCTAAAAAACCGAAAGGGAAGAAAGGTAAAAAGAAAAAATAAATCATTAATATAAATGGTGAAGATTACATATAAGGGAAAATCTCGTGATGTTCCTGCAACATATCTAAAAGGTTTAAAAGGAAAAGAAAGAGAAGCACAGATTAAATCTATCTTTGAAGGTAAGAAGAGACCTAAAACATCAGCACCTAAAAAAAGGTCTGGATGGGTTGTAAAGTTTGAGAAAAAATATGGTAAGAAAATAAGTGATGAAAAATGGATACACGATAATATAATTACTCGCACAGGTCAGCGTAAGATAATAGATAAAGGAATGGGTGCATATTATTCATCAGGTTCAAGACCTAACCAGACGCCTATGTCGTGGGGGAGAGCGAGACTTGCATCAGTAATATTAAATGGACCTTCAAGAAGAATAGATAAAAATATATGGGATAAATATAAAAGATGAAGTTTTCAGTTAAGAAATCTAATAAAAAGGGTAAGAAACTTATGGCGATATTTGATTGTCCTAAATGTAATGTGAAAAAAATAATCCATTTTGGAGCGGAAGGTATGAGTGATTTCACTAAACACAAAGACCCTAAAAGAAAAGAAAGATATTTAAAGCGTCATATTAAAAGAGAAGATTGGAATAATCCTATTACTGCTGGAGCATTATCTCGTTGGATACTCTGGAATAAACCAACCTTAAAAGCATCAATAGAAGATTTTGAAAATAGATTTAAACTAAAATCCAAATGTTTAAAAGAATTAAGTAAAAAATGTAAATAGAGTATATATGAATAACGAACCTCCAATCGTAAAAGTAAATAAAAATGTGATGAGGTTATGTAATGCCGTTAAGGAGTTAGATAATAAAGTATCACAATTAACCGCCGATGTGGAAACGATTAAATCATATATCAAACAACAGCAACTTAAAGATAAAGAAAAATTAGAACAAGTAAAAGAAGAAATAAAAACTGGATGGTGGTTTTCTTAAAATAAAATCTAACCTATAATATAATGATAAGAAATATTAGACATATCCAAATTAAAAAAGTAGCATATCATCCTAAACTTTTTCAAGCAATATTAACTTATGAAGAAAATCTTTATAAACAAGATGAAAGTGATGAAATAGAATATATCAAGTTAAGGGAATTATATAATAATCCTGACTGGATAGAAAAATCTAAAAATAAAGGTGAAAAATCTAATAAAAAAATCTAATCTATAATATAAATGTGGAGTGAGATTGGTGCAACAATATTAGGAACTGGTTTATTTCTATTTGGTTCATATGAGTTTGGTAGAGCATCGGCGAGATATTCTCTAAAAAAGAATATTAAGTTATTAGAAAATGATAAAGAAACATTAAAACATCACATAGACGAACATAAAAAATTACTTGATGAGATTAATAAACACTTTATACTTTTCTAATATTTTAATAAAATTATTTTCTAATCTAATATATAAAATGGAAGCGAAATCGGTTGAAACAGAAACTTACAAATTGATAAAAAATCCTTTTGTATGTAAATCATCAGCACCAGTAAGATTATCATTAGACAAAGATCCTTTAAGGTGGAAAGGCAATACTCAATATATTAAAACAGCAGAACTTGAAAATGGAAATACTCAAATGATAAATGAAATAGATCCTAAATTATCTTTTATGTTCGGTAAAGAAGTAGATATTGATACACAATATTTAGGTATGGAAAAATATGATTATCAAGTCCCTCCTGAAACTTTAAATAAGAATAAAAAAGAAGATGATAAAGGTTTTCACAAAGACGGACTTCCTTTAAGTTTCATAAATATACAAACAGAAGAAGAAGGTATAGATTGGTATATGAGACATTATCCTAAAATCCCCGAGGACTTATTACCTATCATCGCCAGATATCACTGGGGAGAACCTATCACAAAGAAGGGTGTTAAGAATGAAAAGAAAAAAATAACAAAGAAATTAAATAAGCAAGGGATTACGATACAAAATAAAAAAGTTTCTTTGAGTTTTGATTAATTTTAAATATTAATCATTAATATAAATGAGTGATACTATTGATAAACTTCTCGCTGATCTCGCAGGAAAAGATGATGAGATAGAAGAAATCGTAATGGAAATAAATGATGATAAGAAAGAACAAAAAGAGAAAAATAAAGAAAGGAAGAAAAAAGGTAAGAAGACATTCATTATAAAAAATACTAAATTAGAAAGAGAAAAAGAACAATTAGAAAAAGATAAAATAAAGATTAGAAAACGAATAGCAGATTTAGAAAAACAATCAGGACAGAAAACTAATAAAGTCGCAGGAACAAAAGCAAAAGGAACAGCAAAAGCAGTAGGAACAGGAGGTGGAAATAAAGATGGTGTCCGTTGTTATATAAGATATAATAATGCTGGGAATCCATATCGTATATGTGATGATGGTGCTAAACCTACACCTAAAAAACCTCCATCTAAAATAACACCTGCAATTGATGCAAGTGAGTTCGCAGATAAATATGGAGGATATGCTAATTTAAGTAAAGAACAAACAAAGACATATCATCGTATATATATGGCGAATCAAAGAGAAGAAGAAAGGAAGTTTGAAGAAGGTGGTGATGATTTCAAAGCATTAGTTAGAGCAACAAAGGAAAAAGAAAAAGAAATCAAAAACTTAAAGAAATTAAAAGAAAAACAAGATAAACAAACAAAGAAAGAAAATAAAAAGAAGTTTAGAGCAGATTTAAAGAAACTCGCTCCTGCCCAGAGACATCCAAAAAATATAAATAAACTAAAAGAAAAGTATAATATAAAAGATGATGTTGCAACTAATATCAAAGAAACAGCAAATAAAATTGCAGAAGCAGAAAGTAATATAGAAACATTATCAGAAGAAATTGTAGATGGTAAGAAGAAAGTATCAAAGTCATTAGGAGTAAAAAGCAAAGGAAAAACAATAGTCGGTTTTGATTAAAATAAAACAAAGTAAAACTCCATAAAAATATATATTCTATAATATAAAATGTCGTTAGAACCTATTCAATGGATGCGTTATGATACACAACCTCGTTTAGATGTTAATGATTTCGTCACCCCAATTTATAGATATTCAGGTTATGTAGAACAGGCGATACTCCCTCGTGGTATGGATGCAAGACATCAGGTATTAGAAGCACGTCGTCAAATAAGTAAAGCAGGTGAAGTAAATAGATTAATATTAGATAGACCCTATCAATAAATTAAATATATATTCAATAATATAAATGGTTGATATAAAAAGAGGTGTTAAGAAACAAGGAAAAATCATAACGAAAAAATTAGGAGCGAAAGGATATAAGAATGAAATGATGGTTTATTCAAAAAAATTACCTTATACTCCAACATTAATATCACACAATCCAAAAACAAAAGAAATTAAAATCGCTCTTGAATGTTGTAAAACATTTAAACAAATACCCAAAAAAGATAAACCAAAATATTATCCTCAAATAAAGAAAACATTTAATCAATTCAAAAGAGATACTGGATTTTATCATAAAGATTTAGCACCTTCAAATATTATTGTTAATGAAAAAACAGGTAAAATTACATTAATAGATTTTGAAAAATTAGCAACAACAAAGAAAGAAGTAATAGATGATTCACAAAAAGTTAATAGAATTAAAGTATTTAGATTATTAACTGCATCAGGTATAATTTAAATATATTCAATAGTATAGATGAAACCTTTATTATTTTTAGACTTATGTTTTGAAATCATAGGATTTTGTTATGTATTATCAATACCTTATCAAGAGAAACCAGTAGATAAATTATTAGAAGGTCTCGCCATACATAAAGACGCGTATGGTTGTTGTAGTTCTTGTGGATATGACTATTGTCCCTCTCTTGATGATTGTGTTAGGTCTTGGGAGGTGTATTGTCAAGAGTTTCAATTCCCTTATAATGCATTATGGTATGGAGCGGGAGTTGTTGTGAATAATACAAAATAAAATATAATCAATAGTATAGAATAAAATATATGAATATAACAGTAGATAATTCTATGGAGAGTTTTACATTAAGCGAACTCGGTGTATTTTTAGGGGTTGTAGGAGGGATAATAACGAGTATATTATTAACAATCCAAAAATCTAAATGTGAAAAAATAAAATGTTGTGGTCTTGAATGTAATAGAAAAGTTCCTGATAAACAACCTGCATCGCCTCAATTATAGATCGCTTAAACCTGAATCATTAGTAGCGTTGAACTCTAAACAATTAAAGTTCTTATGGAACATTTTATCATAAGATTTATTTGTATCAATATAAAGGAAATGATTTTTCTTATCAAAACAATACTTTAATATTTCATAAAAATCTTTTTGAGGAATGATTATAAGTTCGTCAAAGATAGTATCTAATTCTTTTTTATTTTTCGTATGAAAGATTACTATATGTGAAGCAGTCTTTCTTATAGGTGCAGGTATTTTATTATAGACTTGTGTCGTAATAATGAAACTGGTTGAACCTCCGTCGCCTGCAAGATGCCTTCTATTCATTAACATTCTTGATAAAGTATTTTGAATAGATGAAGATTTCTTAATATCATTTACAACATCATCAAGGATAAAAAGGATTTTCTCTCCGCTGTCTTTTATTTCTTCTAATGCTGACTCCAGATTTTCTTCTGTTAATTCTGTATCCACTTGATTTTCAGGTAATTCTTCAAAAGGATTATCTTTCATAGTCATTAATGAAGGACTGAAAACAAATATCTTATCAAACTTTTTATTATACATTTTACCTCGTTTAGCGATTAGATTTAATATTAATGTTGTCTTCCCACTTCCAGGACGACCACAGATCAACATAAAGAAATTAAGCATTTGAGGTAATGGTTTAGGGATACTCTCATCAATATCGTCGCAACTAAAATTGAACTTTGATAGAACAAGTTTTTTATCAGGTTCAATTTCTTTTATATTTAAGTTAGATTTCTTACTCATTTATATTATTAACAAATATAATTTATTGAAATCTAAATACATCACTATATTTTAGAGGTCTATTTATAGGATATGAGTATTCTTTATCATATCCATAATCACTATCTTCATCGCTTGATTCGGTTTCAGGTTCAGGTTTTCTTTTTGATTTCTGTAATCTTTTAGAGGGTTTTTTGATTACTTCTTCATCGCTTGAAGATGATGAAGCGTCTTCATAAACTATTTTCTTTTTAGGTTTTCTCCTTTTAGGTTTTCTCTTGACTACAATAACCTCTTCATCACTTGAATAATCATCTTCATAAACGACTACTGGTTGTTTCTTTACAGGTTTGCGATTTCTTTTTACTGGTTGAATATTTTCTTGTTCAGGAGGTTCAACACCTTCATTATCTGCGATTGCTTGTTTCATTTCTTCTTGCTGTTTCTTCTTTAATGCGAGATTTTTTCTGCGAGTTTCTTGTGCTTTTTTAAGTGCGTTTTTCTGTGCCTCTGTGCGAGGTTTTTTAGGTTTT
>TARA_R100001594_G_scaffold43768_2_pt1 | contig 13477 bp, 18 predicted proteins | sample TARA_R100001594 | Tara Oceans TARA_R100001594 (sample SAMEA2622752) | marine metagenome | biome: marine biome (ENVO:00000447); feature: marine epipelagic mixed layer (ENVO:xxxxxxxxx); material: "saline water (ENVO:00002010), including plankton (ENVO:xxxxxxxx)" | depth 150 m | reverse complement strand
TGCAAGAGATGAACTTAAGCCGGAGGCATGGGTGGCCAATAGCGCCACAAATAACGCACCTGCGGCTGTTCGAAAGATTGAAACAGGTTTGAGCAGGGGCATGGCGGCGGCCGTGGCAGATATGCGCGTTTACATCGAGCGAAAACTTGGGCGGGACTATAGAAAAGCAGGTTTCTAATGGCGTACAATTCTTTAGAGGAAAAACTCGAAACAAGGGCCAAGGCCGTGCTTGACGATGACAGCACGTTTTCCGGCTACAGCATCACCGTCAGCAAAGGCGAGGACGATGATGAACTTGGTCTGCCGCGTTGCCTGGTTATTTGTGAGGGTGGCGAGGAAAGCGTGCCGGGGCTAGGCAATTTCAACGTCGAACTGACGGTGCGCCTGGTTGAATCCATGGACGACACAGCCCTGGCAACACACCAGACGAGGGTTGCCGTCATGCGCGATTTATTCATGGACGACGGCATCGCCGCGACCCTTTCGGATGAGGACGAGGATGTAACGGTTTTCGGCGTGCGAAGTTTCCGAACTTCAAAAATGACAGAGGATAGGAATTGGGTGGCCGAGGTTTCGCTTGAGCTTTTGGCGGCCGGCTCAAATATGAGTTGAGAATTTAGGGCAGAAATATGGCTACTGTAAAAGGGACAAGCGTAATTTATGGAATAGCCGGGGGTTTGCAAACTTCTGGAGGTGTTGCCTTGACAGGCGTTGCAGCGGTTACGTCAGCAAGTGGCACGGCCAATTCTGAAACCAAGCGCATAAGAGGAAACACAGGCAATACCGTTTCTTTTGTCTTGTCTAATAACACAACCGAATTAACGGCAACGGTCGTCTGCGCTAATACGGTTGAACTTCCGGCAGTCGGCAGCATTATTAAGCTGGCCGATTTTACTGCGGCGGCCGTGAACGGAAAGTACTACGTCACAAGCGCAGACGAACAATTCAGCAATGAAAGTGAAATGACCCTTTCAGTTAATCTTATCAAGTTTCCTGGTTCTTCATTTTCAGACCTATAATTAAAACAAAATGGCTACCGTAAAAGGGACAACAGTTGAATTTGGGATTGTCAGCAATGCAACAACCGGCTTTACAGGGGAGGCAATCGTCACAAGCGCCAGCGGTGGAACCCGCGCCGAAACTCGACAAATAAAAGGGAGTGACGGCGACGCAATGAGCTACGTTATTTTTGACGAGTCAAAAGAAGTAAGTGCTGAAGTGGTTCTAAAATCCGGCTGTTCAATCGGCGGCCATGTAACATCAAGTGCTTGCACAGGTGCAGGTGGCACATGGACGGCCGGAGACGTTGCCGACCTGGGAACTAATGGCAGCGTTTTGACTCTTGCAAACTTTGCCGGAGGTACATCGGACATCAACGGAAAGTATTATCTAACAGCCAGCACGGTTAATTATTCCAATGAAAACGAGGCAACCGCCAGCCTTACTTTGCTTCGCCTTGAAGATGCAGTTTTTACGGGTAGCGGCAAAGATTTGAATTAGGAATGTGGATGAGTACCTGCACAGCATTATCCCCGAACCTGTCACAATACTCGGACAGGAATTAAGACCATTTAGCCTGGGACATTATCTGCTGCTGAATCGCCTGGAATGCGCTTTTCTTGTCGATGACAAGGAACCGCTGCTGGGCGATTTGCTTCTTGGGCTGTTGGTTTGTTCAAACACCTACGAAGTCGCACAGGATTTATTGCGCCGGGATGACCTTGGCGACGACATTAAAGCCTGGGCCGGCAATGTCGGCGAATTTGAGGCCGACGAAAAAGCGAAACTGTTTACCGGCTACCTGGCCAACGCCATGGAAGTGCCAAAGTTTTGGACCAGCGGCCAATCCAATGGCAGCCAAGCAGGCGCACCCTGGCCGCAACTTGTAAGGACGCGGCTATTATCAGAGGGAGGTTTGACGGCAACCGAGTTAATGAATCAACCGCTAGGGCAGACCTGGTGGGATTACCTGGCGTTGAACGAGCAAAAAGGCAGCCTGAAATTGAGTGACGCAACAACCGAGGAACTTTTGAAACGCCACAGGGAAAAAGAAAATGCCGACCGCGCACGTTAACGTAAAGGGCCGCACCAGCATGGACGGTAGCGGGTGGGCTGCCGGTTTGCGGAAAATGGAAACCAGCACAAAGGCGGCAACTGGCCGCATGGCTGGCAGTTTCGCAAGTGCAATCGGCGGCGTTTTTGCAATCGGTTTCCTGACAAGCGCCACCAGGCGAATCGTTCAGCACGCCGACCAAATAGACAAGACAGCCAAGCGGATTGGAGTCAGCACAGATGCAATTCAAAATTTTGATTTTGCCGCCACGCAGAGCGGGGCAAACATGGGCGACGTTGAGAAAGCATTTTTTAACACGGCAAAAGCAATTGAATCAGCCAAGCAGGGATTGACGACCCACATAAGAGCATTTGAGGCATTCGGGATTACAATGCAAATGCTAAACGTGATGTCGCCGGAGGAAGTTTTTTTAAAGGTTGCCGACGCTATCGAAAAAGCCGGCGGAGCAATGGACAAGGCCAAATCCCTGCAAGACATAATGGGGCGCGGCGGCAAGGCGTTGATTCCGGCTTTTACTGCCGGATTTACCGGATTAGCAGCAACCGCACCCGACCCAATTGACGCCGAAACAATCAAAAACCTTGCAGATTTCAATGACCAGCTAGACAGGTTGAAACGCGAGGCATTGCCGTTTGCTGCAGAAGCGGTGGGAATCTTTGCAGATAAATTTGAAGAAGTAGGAGACGCCTGGGACGGCCTTAAAGCTGTGGCAGCCGACCCATTTGCAAAAGAACAGCATTGGACAGATGCACAGTTTGAAAAATGGCAGCAAGGGGCATTTAAACAAGCGGGCGAACCATTACCGCAGGCAACCGCTATTATTAGAGGCTGGCAAAACAAAGGAAAAACCGAACCCGACCCATCAACCGCCGACGAAGCGGCAGCGGCAGCGGCAAAGGCCTGGGCAAAGCCAAGCCTGCAACTAAACAGCCTTCAACGCATCGGCGCGGCAGTCACGCAGTCGGCCGACCCGATTGCCATTGAAAAGGACAACAACAAATTGCTGCAAAACATTGCAAGGAACACCAAAAAGACAGCAGACGCAGCAGAGGAATTTTAGGCCATGGCAGACGTCAAAGGTTATCATTTAGTTCAGCAAAACCCATCAATCTCCTGGGACAAAAATTCGGGCTTTAACTTCACAAAAGAATTTGAAGGCGAAACAACAGCCGTTCGCGGTTTGTTTGGGCGTTATGTTCGCGACGGTGGCGCAAGCAACATCCGTTTTGAACCTGACGGCGCGACTGCAAAACTTTACGTCAACTACCAGAAAGACGTTTGGGGCGGCAGCGGCGTCAGTGAAACGCCCGTTGAAATTTGGGAACTGGACGGCAACGACCAGGAATATAGCCTTTGGGAACACCCGGCAATCCGCGCCGTTAACTTGACGACCGAGGCCAACGAGAAATACAAAAACGAAATAAAGAAACAACTTGAACAGGAAGTGGCAACCGACGCCGACGGGAATGCTATCGAGCCGGCTTTCATTGATGACGGCAGTTGCCCATCCGATTTAAAGAATCTTTACCGACACCTGGAAAAAGAACAGGACAGCTTTCAACGGCCGCAGTACACCCTTCGCCACACGTTTACCTTTTCGCAGAATTACAATTACGCGGCCGCCGTCATTCAACGGGCATTCGGCAACGTCAACAACATCGTGACGGCCGGCCAGTTGTTGGGCAATGCGACAATCGGCGAGCCGACCCTTGATGCTGCCATGTCAACGACCCTGGCAAACGTCCACATCTATAGCCGACCTGCCGGCGTTGATGCCTCAACCCACCAGCAAAGCATTGACGGAATCACGCACCAATGGGGTTGGCTCAAATGCGCTCCGCGCATAATCAGCGAAGGCCGGCGAAAAGTTACAATTACCCAGGAGTGGAAACTCGAACTGTGGTCAACCTGGGTTTACTCAATAGCCAGCTAGAATGATTCAACCGCCAATCAAACTATCTGAAGGGAAGCGCCTGCACAGTTGGCTAAATCAACTGTTGGCATACACTCGTAGCTTGCAGGTGCGGGCAAACGCTGACGTCAGGGTGCGGCGCGGAACCAATGGCACAAACGTAGACGTCAAGCGGCCTCGCCGAATGTCTGCCGGTGGGAGCAGCAGCAGCACCAGCAGCGGGGCGGCGGTATGGCTGTAAATTTTCTTTCAGGAAACGAAGCGCCAACGGCCGACAGGATGAATGCCCTGTGGGCCGAGGCTGATAATGTCGTTGCCAAGGCCATGGACAGCAAGAGCCTTTGGTTTTTGGAGCATATTGTTGGCAGTAAATATTCTTCATCAATGGGCGGGCAATCTCGCCTTGACCGTCCCTGGCGCGGCATTCCGTTCTGGGTTTACACCGCAAGCGACCATACAAGCGGCACAACCCAAGACAGGAGTTTTATCTACGGGATGCACGTTTTTGGCGGCGTTGGTTCCTTGCCGGCAGACTATGATGAGTCGGAAGTTGACGCGGCCATTGCCTCGGCAACCATAGGCGCGAGCGACACGACAAAACAATGGGCGCAGTCAAGCAGCGGCGATAATATCATGCTAATTCGCAGCTTGAAAACGCACACGACAACCGTTGGAAGTACAACGTGCTTTTTGTGGGACTACAATGAACCCGCGCCTGACAAGGCCCACAAGTGGGCGGTTGCAGAAATCATGGTTGAGACGCACAGCGGCAGCTACACCCTGGCCGATTCCTGTGACAAATATAATTTTTTCAAACTTCACAACCTAAAAAACCAATCGCTGACTTTCAATTTTGGCAGCAACTACAGCGTGACCATTGCGGCTTATAGTCAGGTTTGCGTGCGGCGCGATACGGTTTCGAGTGGGTATGATTCAACCTATAAGTATTTTTTTAAATGCAAAAGAAATGACCCGCGATGGCTTTATTTTGACAGTCATGGCGGCAGCAATTCATTCGGCCGTTTAACGCATTCGACAGTTTACCAATCAATGCGGGCAAACAACATCACCAACGCCAGTTTTTTGCATTCGCTGATGGCCGGCCTGACTGATGCCAAATTGATTGATTTCAACCAGCACGATTTATTAAATGACGTCACAACCGAATATTACAATGCAGGCGTCATACCGGCAGACCCAAGGCTATCGACCGGCACAAGAGTTGCCGACCTGGTTTACACCAAGGGAAAAATTGGCGTCATCAAGCGGGCCACAATAGGCGGCACACAAACGGCCGCAACCGTTGATTTTGCCGGCACAAGTACGCTTGGCACAATCCTTTCACCCTATTCAATTACCGTCAGCGCCAGCGGCAACAACATTAACCTGGCACAAACAAGCGACTTCGTTCTAATTCTTTACGGACTCGAAACAAACCTTTTCACATGGGACGACCGATTCAGAGCGCCGGAACTTGGTTCAACTGGCAACAGTTATTTAATCAAAACGGAGTTTGTGAAATTCGGAACCAGGGCCAGCAATGCCGTGCCGGTTCCTTTTTATTATGTCGCACCTGGCAGCGCATACAGCAGCAGCACCACTACCGTGGCACAGGCAATTAGCGCCTTCAGTCTGGAAAGCTGGGTAACAGGGAGCAGCGCACAGGCAATTTTAACGACAGAAGGCCCGGTTTTGAAGTGGCTAGAAAACTGGGACTACGGGCCAACGGCAACCTCGGTCTGGCCCATTGATGAAATGTTCCACCTGCAAATTAACACAAGCGGCGGTTTGGATATGCAGAACAGTTGGCCGCTTGGCTTGTCTACTGACGGCAGCAATTATTTTCGCAACGGCTGGCCGCATTCAATGTTTGTTTCAAGCAGTCAGCAAAGCGGGATTGATGGCGATACATGGCAAAACAACCGCCGCCACAGATTATTTGAAGGGCCGCGCAAGGTGCGGCAATATGAAAATTCATCTTCTCACGCAGACTTTACAGACGACCCTTCCGCAGCAGGCGGCGCAGACGTCACGCAAGGCGACATAGGCACGCTAACGGCAACGGACATAAAGGCGCAGTCCTGTGACTTTAATATGGATGTACCGGCCTTTGCAGCAGGCAGCACAGGCACAGTCCAAATGCCGCGCCTTGTCCCGAATGATGCGCTGCTTGATTTGGAAACAAACAAGACAAACGCGGCCTGGGTTAACAGCAATGTGGTGGCATTAAGGACGGCAAACGGAAACGGCGTTTGGGGCAGTTTCGGCGGCAGCAATTACCTGCGAATGAATTTACTGAAAGAGCATTACAATGATTTGGTGCGCCCAGTAAAGGCGGCCCGCAGGTTTTATCCTTTTGGCATTAATAAAATTAATTTCCCGGTTTCAACGGCCGGAATGACTTTTGAAACGTCTGTCCCTTTTGGGCGTGAAATGCTGTTGAACACAGGCAGCAGCGGTGAGGATGTTTTGCCGATTGACGCCTGGGTGGGTTGGTATGCCGCTGACACAAGCTACAACACACCCTACACCGACTTGTTTACTGCTTTCGGGATTACCATTTATGACAAGGACGACATGGCCGATAGTTGGGATGATTTGACCCTTGCACCCTGGGACGGGGCAAGCCGAAAAACCTCGACCATTCGCGCCGATTTTAAATGGGTTAAAACGGCTGATGTTTTAGCTGCTGTTGCCGACACAAGCAACCCAGCCTACAATTTCAAAGTGAAACGGTTTGCCGTCTATATTCCGTTGGAACTGGAACACACTTACACGGGGCTTGTCGGCACAGACGTATACGGCAAGTGGGGTTTCAAGCCTGTGACCAGCGGGGCAGGCTATAAAAAGCGTGTTTCACCTACCCAGCTTTGCGGCTCATCCTTCTGGAATTATTCAGACGTTGATTATGATATTTTAAATCAACAATGGATGCCCATTGACCGGCAAAGCAGTTTGAACGGTTATCCGGCTTACTATGTCGAGTGCATAGACACAAGCAGCACAGCCTTCACAAAAGCCACCTGTGCCACGCAGGTTGTCGAGGACAGCGGCGGGGCGGTTACGGGCGGCACTGTTTCCCATTCAAACAAATCTACCACAACCTTTTACATTACCGCACCAGCCGCAGGGAACAAGTATCGGGTTTGCATCAAGCCTTACGATGGCGTGACACACTCGGCCTAGCGGCCTTCCGCTTGCAATCTGCTCGACTTGTCGGAGGCTAGTGCCGCGAGATGGCAAACAAATGGGAACTGACGGTCGACATTACAGACCGCAAATTCGTAACCAGTAGATATGATTCCAGTAATTTTTCGCTGGAAAAACTCTACCAGGGCGACGTTTTGCCATTGCGGGTGCGCCTTGTCACGGTCAACCAATCGGGCGGCCTGACAGACCCTTACGACCTGGTAACAGCCGGCAGCGTAGAGGTTGCCATTGTTACACCCGACAAGACCAGCCCAGCCAAACTGGCCACAACCGGGGCCGTCAGCATTGCGGCCGACGGGACTGACTATTATGCCGACTGCACTCTGGCGCTGAATACCAGCGACATTGACGGCTTGACGTACACAGGCAATCAGGCCAGCAGCACCATCGAGGTCGAATACATCAACGGCAGCAACAGCCTGACGCCGATACAGCAGGCCGTGACCATCCAGGCCCATGGCATTGACAGCGGCGCAAGCAGTCCGACGCCTTCAAGCAGTTACTACACGACCACACAGACCGACGCCAATTTCCTGGCCAAAGCCGGCGGCACAATGTCCGGCGACTTGACCCTGTCTAACGCCAGCAAGTTGTTTGTGAATCGAGTGGACGACACGGCCATCACCGGAGCCGGCAACCATACGCTGAATCCTGGCAATGGGACATTCATTAAAATCGGCGCTCTGTCGGCAGACGGTGTGCTTGTCGGCATTAGTGGCGGGGCAGATGGGCGCGTTTTAATTGTCTACAATAGTGACGACACTGACGAGTTAAGGGTAGCGCACGATAGCAGCAGCGAAACAACGGCTGCCAACAGAATTTACACAACAACAGCCGCAAACGTGGACATCGTTGCACGCGGGACGGCAATGCTAATTTACGACGCAGCGGCTAGCCGTTGGGTTGTTATCAATATTTCACCTTAAAATTTAACAATGGCACAGCAACAATTCGGAAGCATCACAAAAACGGTATCGGCCACCGGCACGCCGGAGGCATTGGGCAGCGGCGCAGTACGCGGCCACAGTTTCACCTTCGTTGGCATGAAGGCCGCCCGCACAAACAATGCCGGCACGGTTTACATTCAGCCGGGAAGCGGAAACGACACGGCCGGAATTCCCTTGAGTCCTGGCGACACAATCACTTTTACAGCCGACAGTCCAGACGACTATTTCACCGACGCACAATTTTACATAGACGTTGAGAATGCAGGCGACGGTTGCATTGCATTTTACGACAAATAAGGGCCGGCCATGATTACCGTTAACAAAGCCAACCCGACGCCGGGAGAAACAACCTCAACACTAGTCGAGGCTAGTGGTTCGGGCTACGGTTTGCATTTCGATGGGGTTACTGGGACTTATGTCGATTGCGGCGACACGACTATCCTCGACGGGGCAACTCAATTTAGTATGGAGTTCATTGCCTCGACATCCTCGACAAGAACTGGATTGTTGATGTCAAAAAGTTATTCCGCGCATATGTTCAAGCTGCAATTTAATGCGGCGGGAACAATCACCGGACACATAAACAATGGTTCGACTTTAGCGTCTCCAACAACTAGCGGGACATACAATGATGGCAACCCGAAACACATTGTTCTCACTTGGGACAACGCCACCGTTAGCATCTACGTCAATGGCAATCTGGATGGCACAGCCACTTTAGCAGGTGGCGCACTTCCCAACACATCGGACAAACTTGCGCTTGGAGCAGAGCTAAATTCTTCAACTAGCAACGTAAATAATTTCAGCGGGGTGCTGTATAGGGCGCGTCTCTGGAACAAGGCACTAACCGCCGCAGAGGTCACGGATACCTACGAGAATGCGACTGTAAATTTTGCTGAACAGGGGGCGGGCGCAGAAAAAATCACAGGGGTCGGCACTAATTTCGCAACTGATTGCGCAAATGTGAGCGCATTTAATACTGCCTATAACGGCAGTTCAGCGGGCAATATGTATTCTAGTGGGCCAACTGCACCAACAATTGTCGTAGCCAGCAACGCAGCCACAATTACGAATACTTCCACCGACTCTGGCAATGGTTCCGGCTTGAGGTTTAACCTCAATGCTACTACCGGCAAAATATACAGACTTAACATAAACGTAACATCCATCACTGGCAATTGGCACGTTAAAGCGTCTAATTCTGGATGGGTAACTTTGGCTACCTTCAGCGATACCGGGGCAAAATCAATTGTGCTTCCTGCGTGGGCGTATTCTGATGCCAGTCTATACCTTGTAGGGGGAGCGCAAAATGATGCGATAACGATTACGGCGGGAACTATACTTAATAGTCTGGCTCAAATCGGAGTTGTCGCGGATTACGACCTAGCTTTCGCAAACCCGACGCAATCGCGAATGGTGCAAGACCGCGCTGGAGCAGCAGACGGAACTGCATCAGCGAGCGGCGTCACGCAGGTCACGCCGATTGAGCAGTTGAATGCAAAAGCGGCTCGCATAGGAACGAGTGCGCTCTCACCTGCTGACGGTGAGGTTCTGGTTGACAGCAAGCTGGCTATTGGTGGGGCGTCAGCGTCGTCGCTATCAAATTCTTATGGTCAAGTTACGGTCAATTCGATTGGTGACGCTGCCGACAATGCGACACTAGATGAATTTGGCCTCGTTGTTCGGAACATTACGGACACGACAACCGAGTCGGGAATAGCGTTCAGAATTAGCTCAAATGTAGACGGGGCGACAGCTAAACCGGGGGCGTCAATAACTCACGAACGCACGGGAAGTGGTTCAATCGGCAATTTACATTTTAAAACCTACGACGGCACTGACTCAGCCACTCGTATGACCATCGACTCGTCTGGAAACGTAAATATCGGCGGCGGGTCTGCAACGTTTGCAGCAGGTGGCGGTTTGCGCGTCGAAGTCGATACGTTTGCAAATGTGCGGGTGTGCGAAACTGGCAACACGGGCGTTGATTTTTCTCAAGACAGTTCAGCAAACGGTTATCTGTATAACCGTGATAATGCGGATTTAATTTTCGGAACAAATAACACGGAGCGGCTACGCATCGACTCGGATGGAAACGTGGGGGTGAATGTCACGCCAGCTACTAATCAAAAATTGCAGGTAAACGTTGCTAGCGATGTCAATCTCTCCGTTAGTCATAGCAGCGGCGCGGTTCGATTAAACGCTGTCAACGATGCAGCAGGGGCGAACGTGCCGATGGAATTGACTGCGTCTAGCTATGGTTTTCTGGGTGGTGCGGTTACAATGCCAGCGACACCGGCGTTTTCTGCCACGCCTTCAGTAAACCAAAACAACATTGCTATTGATACGGCGACAGATGTTGTTTTCGGAACTGAAATTTTTGACCAAGCAAGCAATTTCGCGAGCAACACGTTTACCGCTCCGGTTGCTGGTCGTTATCAGTTGAGCGCAATCGTTGGCACGATGTATATTGATTCAGCGGCAGATTTTTACCAAATTAGCATAGTTACGAGTAACCGAACTTATAAAATGACGTATGACCCTGACTTTGGCCAAGACGCCGTTTATTGGGAATATGGTATATCTATTTTGGCCGATATGGACGCTAACGACACGGCGTTAGTTCGTTTCTACCAAGGCGGCGGAACAGCACAGACAGACATCGAGGAATCACGAACATATTTCAACGGATTTTTGGCGTGTTAAGAATTTGAAATAAAACATACGAAATATTATGGACATCGAAAAACGAACATTAACGGCAACCGAGGAATCGGTTCTGAAAAACGACCTGCTCGACCCGCAACAATGGGTAACCGACGCGATAAGCGGCAAGGTGGCAAGTTGTACCAAGCGAATGATTGCAGAGTGGCTTCCGAAGCTATATGCCGACGAAGCGGTGACACAAATTCCCGCGAACGAAGATGAGGTTGTCGCTCTGATTGTGGCGCGGGACGATTACAAAAACCGTGCTGCCAGAGACGCAGCAGCAGAAGAAGCAGCCAAAGCAGCAGCAGAATCGAAAGGCGAATAAATGATTGAAGTTAATACAAAACCAAAAGAAGGCTTAAACGTCTCAAAAGTAGCCATCTCGTTGAACAGCGCAGCCGAATTTTCGATGCAATTCAACGTAGTCGGTTGGGGTAAATATACCGATGCAGAAGGCAACTCAGTATGGGGTAGCACACCGCTTGTATCCACACTGCTCAAGGTGGATGGCGATGCGTGGAAAAACTGGACGCCCGATGCGGCGGCGAGTGATGCCGACTATATTGCTGGACTAGCCCTAGCTCAACTCGGTTTAGAAAAAGACGACACGGTTGTTGCTGCTGAAGAGGCTGCACCAGAAGAAACGCCAAGCGAATAACCTGGCAGGGGGAATGGGTTGGACTTTGGGGCATTTCTTGAACAGCACGGTTTTGCGGCGGCGGCAGCCATCGCGGCTGGGTGGTTCGTGGTGCGCCTGGTTAACTTTACGCTTGATGACTTGCGGGCGTGCCTTGCCAGCATGGAGGAAAAATTCAAAAACCTTGAAGGCATCACCATCAAACTCATTGAGCGCCACAACCAGACCGACAAGACTTTGGCCGAGGTTAGCGAACGGCTGGCACGGCTGGAAAAACAGACCGAGGATAATTACGAATTTATACGGAGCCAGCAACGGCAATCGCGGCAGCGATGATTTGCAAAAACCAACATTGTTTTGACGACACTTGCAAAGGCGAGTGCATGGCAAACAGGGCGAAGCGCCTTGTTTTTATTTTATTGGTTTCAGTTTTTGTTGTCTCTGTCGGTGCAGGTTGCACAAACATCAAAACCTTTGAATTGGATTTCGGCGGCCTGGATGTCGAATATTTTCCAAGGCATCCAAGCCAGGAAGAAAAATCAATTTTTGATTTCAGCAAAAAAACAGACGGCCCGCCGGTTATCATGCCGGCAAGCTATCCAAGCCTGATGCCGTTAAGTCGATGAAGGAGGCAATAGACATAAGCAAGGCAACCGGCAGCGGCGTGGTAGGAGTGGGAACATGGTACGTTGAAATTTCGCAGATGCTTCAGTTAAGCATTTCAACTGCCTGCCTCTGTTACCTGGTGGCCAAGATTTATTTTTTATTCAAAAACAAAGGCAAATGAAAAAACTCATTGCAACGGCGTTTCTGTTTGGCGTCATCACATCAGCACAGGCAGACGGTTTATTCGGGGCAGCATTAAAGCCAAAACCAAACGTGACATTGTTTGGCCAGAAAATAACCTGGGCAATGCCGTCATTATGCGTAGGGGCAAAAGCCGGCGTGCTGCCGGATGCTGGCCTGTCAAGTGACGGCATGAACTTCAAGCTGCCATGGTTGGCAGTTGATTTGCCGTTTCCATTTTTCACGCTAAAAAGCGGCACTAATGTTGTTGAGTTGAAACTCGGCGAAATCAACAAATCAGAACAAAAGTAAAATGTTACAAGGCAAAAAAACATATCTAACGGCTATTGCGGCCTGTCTCGTTTCGGCGGGCTTATACCTCCAGGGCGAAATGGCCCTGGGCGAAGCCGTAAGCACAGCCACGGCTGCGCTGCTGGCCGTTTTCGTTCGCAAGGGCATCAAGTCAGATACCGCGGCCGCCAAGGATGCTTGAAGCGTTTCTCGGCATTGTTGCGGCCCTGGTGGGCTGGTGGGCCAAGCGGAAAATCAAAAGCCTTGAGGATGAAAAATCTGAATACAAGGAGGCAATTCTCGACATTGATTTGGCCGTTTCAAATGGCGACCAGGAACTACTTAATTCTCGCCTTGAGTCTGCTTTGCGTAAGTTGCGGCAGCCCAAGGGTGGTGGTCATTCCGGCAGATAAAAACGTGACCAGGCTGCCGGCAAGCGAAGCATTCACTCCGGCAATTCCTGGCTGGTTTGTTCCTGACGCCCGCATGAAGGAAATCATGGAGGCATTGAATGACCGAGCAAACGGTCAAACCGAATGAACTGCTGCAAATTTCAGCCGTTGGCGAATATCTGACGGCGGCAGAATTATGTCTGCGCGGCTGGCAGATATTCTTTTCCCCGCACCAACCCAGTTTTGACATTGCCGCGTTTAAGGGCCGCAAGGCTCAACGAGTGCAGGTAAAGGCGTGCCTTCAACCGAGTTTTTCAATCAATAAGACTGTCGGCCGCTATGCCTTCAACCCCAGCTTCAGAGGAACGAATGACCCGTACACACGCGAGGAATGTGACTTTCTGGTGTTTGTATGCATTGAACACCGTGCTTTTTTCATTCTGCCGGTTGAGGCAATAGACGTTACAAAATATTACTGGTCGCCTGGCTCACCTGACACAAAACTTTCACCTTATCTTG
>TARA_R100001594_G_scaffold17150_2_pt1 | contig 13486 bp, 20 predicted proteins | sample TARA_R100001594 | Tara Oceans TARA_R100001594 (sample SAMEA2622752) | marine metagenome | biome: marine biome (ENVO:00000447); feature: marine epipelagic mixed layer (ENVO:xxxxxxxxx); material: "saline water (ENVO:00002010), including plankton (ENVO:xxxxxxxx)" | depth 150 m | reverse complement strand
ATGTTCATGTAGTCAGTTGGAAGGTTGGAGCAGTTCCAGAAATGAAAGTCAGTTTCTTGCTTGAACCTGTCGTAAGCTTGCTTTACAGAGAAAACTAAATTGTTTTTAAGCCTATCTCTTAGCTCTTGGTTGTCATGTCTATTTAGGGATGGGCCACAAGCTAATATGTAACAGTCTTGCCCTTTTTTGGCATTCTCTAAATCAAGCAAATTCACTATATCTCATTATAGTTCAAACTTGATATAATGGCAAGTAAATTTTACAACATATGAAGTTTTTGTTTGGCTTGGGCAATCATCCATCTGTCCTTCTTGTCTAAGTGAGAACGTAGCTGATCGTCAATCTGCCTAAGCATCTCTGGCTTCTCTCCCATGTGTTGATCTCTGACCTTCTGTATTCCTTGCACTACTTTTAAGAGGGTTCCAGTAGCTCCGCTTGCTGGCATAGCGAATGGAGCAACCATAGTCACTATCTTAAAGCCTATAGCCAAAACTACTAAAAATATAACAATACCAACAATCCAATACACTTTACCCATTAGGCTTGAATACTTAGTTGCTTGTAATGCGTTTTCTTGATTTATTGCTTTTAGTTTAGTTTGGGCATCTTGCAACTGGCCAGAAAGAATCCTGTTTTGATTTTGTATAGCAATTAGCTCTTTATCCATAGTGGCTAGTAAGTCTTGACCTTTCTTAACCTCTGATGGGTCGGTAGAAAGTAATCCTGTTACCATTTGGTCAGACTTAATTGCGTTCTCCATTTGTGGGGGGCCAAGGGCTGTAACGCCTCTTGTTGTCATTTGTTTGGCTACTTGAGATTGTAAAGATGGATCTGGGTCTCTCTGTAAGGCTTGATCTGCGGCGTACACAAAAGTCCTTCCGCTCTCTACTTGTTTGGTATCATTGTTAGCTTTTTCTTGCTGTATATTCTCAACAACCTTCTCTTGTTTGTTAAACTTACCTAAAGGCGTGGCGCATCCACCTAAAACGACCAAGGATAGAGCCATGATGTAAAAAACATCCTTAAAATAATTATTTGTCATTATATGTACTTCTCCTTTATAGTCTTAAATACTTCAATAGCTTTATCCAAATCTATATTAATTTTAGCTTTAGCAAAACCCAATTTTATGTACTCAATATACCTAGAGCGTGAATCCTCGTAAGAGTCCGTGTCTGACTCGGCTTCGCAATACTGTTTTATGGCAGATTCGAAAAATACCACCAGCACTAAACAGAGGCACGCTCCTTCTAAGTTAGGCTTGGCCGTATCAAACGATATATTCTTAATGTTTTTTAAGCAGAAAAAATATTTATAAAAAGCCTCTGAAAGAAACTCGCATTGATCTTTATCTAGTCCTTTCCGGTAGCCAACTTTAAAGACCATCAGCATAGAGCTAAGCTTTGGATGCAAATCCAATAACCTTTTTTTATTTAGTCTTTTTTTGGAGGCTTGTTCTATGACTAGTAGTGCGTCTTTCTTTTCTTCTGTTATCTTATCTATTGTGGATTCTTCTACTTTTAGTAAATGAGATAAATAAGAAACAGCTACAGAATCTATTATATTTTCTTTTGTTCTGCTTTTAGCCACTACTCAATCTTAATTTTATTGGGATCAGACTTTTCTTGATACTTCATACCTCGTCTTTTGTCAGAGTATTTCTTCTCTGCTTTTTTTCTAACCGGGTCTTCTCCTCCAGTTGTTTGCCGTCTTTTTTCTCCCAACTCTTTAGAGTAGTCCCAAATATCACCCATTGTACCTTTCATATTTTTAGTTTTTTCGCTAAACTGCTCGGCAGAAAATGGGTCAACATCGCTATCTATGGAAGCGTTAGGTACGGTAAATACCCTGTTAAACACTCTTCCTTCTTCTGAGTAAGTATGTTCTTCGTCTATACCTTGCGTGACAGATATAACTTCTCCCGTATCTGGATCTTCAAATAAATATTCAGGCATTGTATCCTATTGAGCTTAGTATTTGGTTTGTTGTCTTTTCGTAAGTAAACTCATCTTGTAGTTTCAGTCCTTCTTCGTTCTCTGGATTTGACTCTACTCTTTTTATAACTTTTTCGCAAGCATCAATAAAAGCATCCTCGTCAAAATCATATATTCTACCTTGATTATAATCTGCTCCCTCATTAAAAAATACTCCATCAACAGAAGATATTTTACCAGATGGCGTTACTAGTTCTGAGTTTTCTTTTGTAGCCCATTCTTTGTAACCTGTTGCATCCATGATTACTGAATGCTTACCCATAGCTACGGAATGAAACTCTGGCAACCCCCAGCCTTCTCCTCCTGACATACCTATAACCACATTTGCTGAATTCAAGAAATCGTTATACTGTATATTCTTATCCATAAAAGGTAGGAATTGTATATTGAAATACCTCTCTCCGTTTAGTATTCTAGATATCAAGCCCGGCATCTCTTTTTGCAGGAAAGTATTATGTATAGCGCATTGCAGTTGGTATTTTTTATTATTACCAAATCGCTTAGCCCAAGCCTGTATTACCTTTTTGTGCCTCTTTCTTTTCTCTAACTTACCACACAAATTAAATACTATTCTGTCGTCATCAAAATATTTCTTGTCTAGTTTTTTAAAATGATATCTATCAAAGCCTAAATGAATTAGCTCTGACTCAACTCCGTAGTTGGAGAAAGTATCTATAGAGTGATTTGTTGTGAAAAATAACTTATCAACGTTCGAGGCTATATTAACCTCTGCTTTGGTTGGTGAATCAAGCTCATAAAAAGAGAGCATTGATCGATTATTTGAGACTGAGTTCATACCGGAGGCATTTAAATGCCAAAGCATAAACACAGGGTTCTCCTTCTTGTGTTGTTTCGGGCCTTTATCTATGCAGCTTTTAAGCCATTTTAAAAAATCTGGAGATAAGGTGAACGATTCTACGTCTTGATTTATAGGAAATAAGCTTGGCTCAAGCCCCTTTTTGTAAATTTCTTGTAAGATACAAATAGAGACTTGGCCAAAGCTCAGCTTGTTAACAGGGAGCTGTAAGGCAAAATCCATTACAAAAGCGCTTCGCCATCATCACCTTGAGTGGTGGAGGTAGCAGTCTGCTGCTCAGTTTTTGTTTCTGTCTGAGTTTCAGCAGGCTTGGACAAATAGATCCTAAAATCCGGAGAGTTTTCAGACTTCTTATCCTTGTTGAAAAAAGCAACAACAGGAACCTTCTTGTCTTCACCAAACTCTGTCTGGATCTTGAAGTGGCCTGAGAAATACTTCTTACCACTAGCCTGAGATGTCTTCGTCCAGAGAGCGCCAATTTCTCTCTTTTCCCATTCGTTATTTGTATTTTCTGACATAACTTCCCTTAGTCTAATACTAACTTAATCTGGTGTCAAGTTATTTCTTTTGCTTAATTCTTCTTTTTAAAATCTCTGCCCCTCTTTTGTGTAAATTAATAGCAGTTTGAGAGCTAAAGCCTAGTTGCTTTCCTATTGTTGACCAAGTCATTTTTTCTCCAGAGAAGTATCTTAGTGAGTAAACCCTTTCTATTCTCTTGTCTTTAATTTTATTTAATTCATTAAAAATAAATTTATTCATTTCAATGTTTTTATATGGATGCTCTTGTAAAGAGTTGTTAGAATTTCTCTTTACTCTATCTACTAGCATTTGCTTTTTAGCTTGTTTGCTTATCATATGTAGACACCTATATTTCACATTATTACTTAACCAAGTACAAAAACTAGATTTCTCTCCTAAATCAAAACTTTTCGCCGACTCGTAAATAATTAAATCTTTATCTGATAAAATATCATTAGCGTCGGCCCCAGAGTCTGACAAGGGCTTTATATACTTCGAGTACATTGATATAAACACAGGTGAGTATCTCTCAATGACTTTCTTCAAGGATTCATTGCAATCCTTTGTCTGAACGTTTTTAATTTCATTATAAAACTTTTTCATAATAATTAATAAAAAATTCTCAATAAGCACTCCGTAAACGGAGTGGGCACATTTTTAAGTGTTTAATTAAAAGATAAAGCAGAAATGAAGAACTACAAGCTCTGGACACAGTCCACCCAACTAGACAGACCCAAAAATGATTATAGAAGAACGCTTTCACTTCCATTTTAGTCCTAATCGCAGGGACAGTTCAGTCTGCCTTTTCGGTAGGGGGTTGCCTCCATTACCTAGCTAATGACTCCTATAACCTATATAAAGTATAATATAAAAAAAGGTAGAACTTTTTTAAATGGTCTCACTTCTCTCAAACGCCGCCTGCACCCGCTTGTAACGCACCTTCCAAGGTTCGAGAAGCCCCTACGGGGTTGTTGGTATCTTAATGTTGACAGACTTGCTTTCGCTTTAACCTTTTAATCATACTCTCTGAAGTATAGATTTGTCTTGACTTTTTGTCAAGTCTTTTTTAAAATTTAAAAATGAGCAGGTTAACTTGGCTTGAATATGGAATGGAGCTAGCTAAGACAGCTTCTTTAAGAAGCGAAGACCCATATGTACAGGTTGGGTGTTGTATACTTAGACCAGATAACAGCATAGCATCTTTAGGCTACAATGGTGCTCCTCCGGGAGTAGACATTAACTGGTCAGATAGAGACGACAGAAGAAAACGAGTTATTCACGCAGAGACAAACGCTTTAAGGTTTATAAAACCGGGAGAAGGAGACAGAATGTTCGTAACCTTAATGCCCTGTTCCGACTGCCTTAAAAACGCAGCTTCGTATGGGATCAATAAAATATTTTACAATAAGGTTTACAATTTTGACACCTCAGCAAAAGACCTAGCGCAAGAATTTAGAATAACATTACAACAAATAACATGATATCAGTATATATTAAAAAGTCAGATGAATTAGCCAAGACACCGACTAGAGCAAACGACTCAGATGCAGGATACGACCTTTATTCCACACAAGAAGGAGTGATTCCAGCAGGAGGTCGGAGGATAGTAAAAACAGGTATTTCAATAGCGATACCACCCGGATATTACGGCAGAATAGCCCCAAGGTCTGGACTAGCAATTAAAAGAGGTATCGACGTACTTGCTGGCGTTGTGGACTCTGGTTACAGAGGTGAAGTTGGAGTAGTGCTTCAAAACCTATCTGAACACGATTTCCCATTTTCTCAAGGAGAAAGAATAGCTCAATTAATACTAGAACAGTGTAATACTATAGGGTGGGTCGAAGTTGAAGAACTTAAAGACTCAGTCAGGTCAGATGGAGGTTTTGGTAGCACAGGCAGTTAAGACACTGGCAGCTTCTATAGCTAGCTGCGGAATACTTATAGCATGGTTTAATACTGACATGTTAGTGTCCTATATAAAGCTTTTTCGCTTAAGTAAACTGACCTACTTAAAAGAATACGAAGACTTTATGTTAGAATGTCCAGACAGCAAGACAACCTTTTTGCAATTTTCTTACATCAAAGAGTCAACATTCATAAATAAATTAATTAGTTGTCCTTATTGTTTTTCTTTTTGGACATCTCTTGTGTGTTCTATTATAGCTACTAGTAATATATTATTAACATTTGTTTGCTATCCTCTATCCTTAGTTATGTACTTAAGTTTTATTAAAATTTTTTTAAAAGATGAGTAAGTTACTACCTTTACAAGCTTGTACTGAATTTTCTTCTTTACTTTTGTCTAAGCCTTTGGTACTATTAGACATACCGAGACTGAAGAAAGTCTTAGAACTCTGCGGCAAATCAAGAACCTGCTGCGCATCAGCAAAGGAAGCGTTAAGAGCTGCCGCCGAAAAAGAGATCTACGATTTGGTTAGGTCTTTAAATGAAGAGGAAGTTGATAGGCTTAGAGAAGATTTTGTAGATAAGAAAAATAACTCAGGCTTAAATATTATATTTGAAAAAATTAGCAAAAATTTAATAATATGACATCTGATACAGATACAAATAAGGTACTGGACATTCATCGAAAAATGATTGATAAAACAGTAAGGGTAATGGAGGGTTCCTACACTTGGATTGGAAAAGTTATCGACGTAGTGGATACCGATAATTTCCTAGTAAGGAGAAACAAGGATGCCGAGCCTAAGAAAATCAACATGTTCGATATTAGGTCTTTGTAATGTTTGCTCACAGCCCACACCAGAAAATAAGTGCATCAGAATTAAATATGTTTGACCGTTTATTTTTTGAAGCCGAACTACCAAAAGCCGATCTTCCAGAAGAGATTAGAGATCAAGACATGTCTGAATTAGAGTTTCAGACTAGCGACCTAAATCAAGAAATGGATGTCTGGTCTGTATCAACAGCAGGAGAGCTTTTTTACCACGAAGTAGAGAAGAATGTAATCGAAAGCAGCGAAAGCTCCGAAAGCTTCATGGTAGAAGAAACCCCTATCGGAATCAAAAAGGTTGAAGAAACCAAATCAGTCCATTTCTACCGAGTATTCGAGGGCGAAGAAAACGACTACTGGGTATCGTTTGACGCTTTATTCCATAAAGGTAAACTCGTCTTAGTAGATGTTAACGAAATCAATACCATCAATAAAGAAGAAAGACAGAAAGCTAAAGCACAAGCTAACGAGTTTATACAAAAAGTAAAAGAAAGGCAAGAAAAGAAAACAAATATAATTCTTAAGCCCTTTAAATTTGCAATTGGTCTATCTCTTATTGTTCTTCATTTTGTAGGTAGCAGACTTTCTAAATTTCACTCTAATTTATGATAGGTATAAGCGGAATAGCGGCTTCAGGTAAAGATCTATTTTGTAGACTCTTACTGAAAGAAATTAAAGGCCAGAGAATAGCCTTAGCAGATCAACTTAAGGAGGAAATAAAACCTTATATTATTTCTAAGTACGGTGTCGATGTTACGAACTGCTCAACAGAATCAAAAAACAAAGTAAGAGATTTTCTAGTCTTTTACGGAGGCCTTAAAAGATTCCAAACAGATGGAAAGTATTGGACAGATGCAGCGCAAAAGAAAGTTGACGCATGTAAGAGCACTCCTATAGTTACGGACATAAGGTACGATGATTATAAAAATGACGAGGTAAGCTGGGTCAAAAGCAAAAATAAAGGCATCCTTATACATATTAGAAAATACTGGGAAGTAGAAGACCTATTTGAAATGCAAAGGCATTACTTTGATCCACCTAACGAAGACGAAAAGAGAAATGACCCAAGCCTTAGATCCAAAGCAGATTATCATATCGAATGGCCGCATATAGAAAATCAAACAACTAAAGAAATAGAAGATACTTTGCGCCCCTTCGCAAAAGAGTTTGCTGAGTGGTACAATAAAAGGAACTGACAATGTTTTATAAAGCACTGAGAAAAAAATATGAAGCGGAGATTGAGGAGTCTAAAGCGACCCTTCAAATCTATCTTAACAAAAGTGTGGGTATTGGAGAGCACTCCGACCTTATTACAGAACTGGATAAATATGTCTCAAAACTAGCGACAGCAGAGGACAATCTAGCGACATTAGAGAGACATATCGACACACTCGCCCCACAAAAAACGCAAGAAATGGATCTTCGTATAACAAAACCTTAATAAAAAGCGAGTTTTTGCATTTGGCACGCAACTTGCATTTAGATAAGTATGAGTACACTAACATTAGCAAACATGGGCTTAAGAAACGTATCAAATCTTTTTGATTACGTAAACGATAGTCTAGAAAAAGACTATGATGATTGGGCAACTTCTTGGAAGAGTTGGTCCTCGGATAATAACACTCATTTTAATGAGACAGACGAAGGCTATGAATTTTATGTCGCTTTAGCAGGTCTAACAAAAGACGAAGTAGACGTCTCTGTTCTTGATAACAGAGTAAAAATTACAGCCAAAGGAACATCCGCTGGCAGAGAAGTCGAATACGACAAGACTTTCTCTGTACCAACAAAAGCCGACTCAGAAACTTTGGAGGCTACAATGGAAAACGGTATGCTGAGTATCACTATCAGTAAAAGGGAAAAGGAAAAAAACAGAACCATTACGGTAAAGTAGACAAATAGCTACCTCTAGCTTCTATGAGCCGCCGAAAGGCGGCTCTATTTTTTTATTGACAAACAACTAAGTAAGAGTTATACTAATTAAAGCATGATTCAGTTTTATAAAGCAAATGCAAAAGTGACAGGGACTGCTTGTTCTTTCTCTGTGAACCCTAAAGATAAATCGGTTTACGCCAGCCTTATCAAGCAGAAGAGCTGGGACGCAAACTCGAAAACAGGAAGGTTTGATACGGAGAATAAATGTATCACAAAGCTCAGCGTTATGGAGCTAGGTGCCATTATCAATGCTATCGAAACTAAGTCTGATTGGTCAGCTTATCACGGCACACAGACAAGAGCCACAAAAATGAACTTTTCCCCTTATTCACAAGGAGATAATCATGGTTATAACTTTAGGGTTACAGCAGACTCTAAGGAGGACTCTGAAAATAAGGCGACATTTTCTATGGGCTTTAGATATGGAGAAGCAGAAGCTCTAAAACAGTACTTTGTATTCGCCATGCACTCTATCTTCCAAAACTCTTTAGATGAAGCACAAGCGAACGCAGGCAATAAAAAGTCTAACTACAACAAGCCAGCCCAAAAACAAACTCAAGAAGAAAAGGTTGATGAAGACGTAGTCTGGTAATGAGAAAGAAAAGAATACTCTTCCAGAGTGATTCCGCTCTAGCTAAAACAGGCTTCGGAAGAAACTCTAAAGAAATACTCTCGTACTTATATAAAACAGGTAAGTACGAGATTTTCCATTATTGCTGCGGTACAAGCAAAGAAGAAGAATCCTTACAAAGAGTACCTTGGGAATGTATAGGCACTATGCCTAGCGACCAACAAACCTTGATGAAATTAAATCAAGACCCACAGCAAGGAAGAGAAGTAAATTATGGAGGGTATTTTGTAAACGACGCTGTCAAGCAAGCTAAACCAGATGTAGTTATAGCAGCTCAAGATATATGGGGCGTTGAATCCATGGCTAAAAAGCCTTGGTTTAATAAGGTGACTTCCGCTATTTGGACAACTTTAGACTCATTACCTCTTTACCCAAACGCTCTTAAAATAGCAGATACAGTAAAGAATTATTGGGTATGGAGTAGCTTCGCTCAAAAAGAGTTTGCAAGATTAGGCCACAAGCACGTCAAAACAGTTCACGGAGCTATAAACCACAAAGAGTTCCGCAGACTAGAAGATACTAAAAGAAAACAACTAAGAAACAAATTTAATATAGAAGAAGATGCTTTTATTATTGGTTTTGTATTTAGAAATCAGTTAAGAAAGTCTGTACCTAATCTTATAGAGGGTTATGCTGAGTGGAAGAAAACATATAAGCCAGATAAAAAAACTTATTTATTATTTCATACTCACTGGGCTGAAGGTTGGAATATTCATAGATTGTGTGATGAATATAAAGTACCAAAAGATGAAGTATTAACTACTCACATATGCAGAAAATGTAGAGATTTTTATGTAAAACCTTTTAAAGGGCAAGAAGTAGACTGCGAAATGTGCTCCGGAAAGAAAATGCAAGTCACTTGCGGAGTAACTCTAGGCGTGGAAGAAGATCAATTAAATGAAGTTTACAACTTGATGGACGTTTATTGCCACCCATTTACAAGCGGCGGTCAAGAGATACCCATACAAGAAGCTAAATTTACTGAGCTAATAACACTTGTAACAGACTATAGCTGCGGAGAAGAAAGCTGTGAAGAAGGATCTCAATCTATCCCTCTGGCTTGGTCAGAGTACAGAGAGCATGGAACTCAATTCAGAAAAGCTTCCACATGCCCAACAGATATATGCGGCAGACTCGAACAAGTCTATAAAATGCCAGAAGAAGAAAGGCGAGAAAAAGGTAGGCTGGCAAGACAATGGGCTATTGAGAACTTTTCAACAGAAGTAACAGGTAAAATTTTAGAAGAATTTATAGACAGCGCACCGCTTACAGACTTTGATTTCGAGTCATTAACTTGGAAGCCAAGGAACCCTCAAGCAAGCATACCAACAATAGACAGTGATTCTGAATGGCTCACTTATATGTACAAACATATCTTAAACATGGACGTTGACCAACAAGACGAAGGTCATAAATACTGGATAAATCAATTATCCAATAAAGTCCCAAGAGCTAATGTAGAAGACTTTTTCAGAAAGACAGCGAGAAACGAAAACGCAGAGAATATACCTTTTAATATTAAAAAGCATATAGACGAAGAAGGCAAAGATAAAAGAGTATTAGTCGTCATGCCGGGAAGTATAGGAGATGTCTTTTTGGCGACCTCGGTACTAGAGTCAATCAAGAATAGATATAAAGATTGTAATTTATATTTTGCAACAGCGCCTCAATATTTTGAAATTTTAGACGGTAATGATTATATACACAAGACAATACCCTATGACCCAAAAATGGACGACCTCCTATGGTTAGAAGGCAAAGGAAAGCACAAAGGTTTCTTTAAAGTTGCTTATTTATTGCACTTAGGCACACAAAGATTATTTAATTATCAGCACAACGGAAAAGATACTATAGATTTAAATTTATGCATTTAGTAGAACAATATGCTCTTGCTAGCGGGTCTAAAATTAGCAAACCGTATATACGAGAGACTTACTTCCCAGTACCAGCCCAGAGATATATAACCTTCTCTCCCATATCTAAGAGCTCAAAGAACTATGATTACTGGAAAGAAGCACTATCTATGCTTATACCAACTCTAAATAAAGTTGGAGTATCTATAGTGCAAATAGGAGCTAAAGGAGATAGATATTTTGATGGCTGTATAAACCTATTAGGTAAAACTTCCCTTACTCAAACAGCTTATCTCATTAAGAGAGCTATCCTTCATTTATCTACCGACACTTTCACAACTCATCTTGCCGCCGCTTTCAATAAAAAAATTGTGTCTATATACTCAAACAGTCCAGTACAGAACTGTGGGCCGTATAGCTGGAGCAACAGAACTGAGTCCTCTGTCTGCTTAGAACCCTATCTAGAAGGCAAATGCCCATCTTACGCCTTAGAAGAAAAGCCCAAGACTATAAACACTATAGAGCCAGAAAAGATAGCACTTTCTGTTTTAAGGTCTCTTGGCATAGAAACCAAAGTCAAACATAGGACAGTTTCCATGGGCCAGAAATGGAATATGGATTTTTTGGAGGTTGTTCCGACTTCTGTCGCAAAGTTCAGTCAAGAAGCACCTAGGGACAGGCATGTAATCAGAATGGACTACGCCTTTAATGAGGAAGTTATGGCCGCACAATTAGACTCTAACCCCGGCTTAATAGTAACAAACAAACCAATAAATATAGACATATTAAAAGAAAAAGCAGAATCTATTGAGCAGGTTATTTATTTATTAAGGACTACTGATTATGATGCAAACTTTATTAGATTAATGGATAGAGTAGGAATTAAAAATTCTGTATATTCGAACTTACAAGGAGAAGATTTAAAAAAACTTAAATTTAATTTTTTAGATTTAAATAAACCAATCTCATTGCTAGAAAAGAAATCTATTAAAAACATAAGAGATTACGAGAAATTAGATATTAAAAAGCTTCACTTCAGAAGTAAAAAGTTCGTAATCGAAGGCGACAATATACACCCCGGAAAAGCCGCCTACGAAAAAAACGTAAAGATAGAAAGCTTCTCAGCCTCACCTGTCCCTATTATAGACTGCCCATCGTTTTGGGAGGAAATGGACTTCTTCTGGATAACAGAAAGTGTTTGACATATATTCAAGTTAATGTTAGTATTGGGTTATGACGCCAAGTGAAAAGCTGAAAAGAGACGATAACGGGCTGTTAGCAAACCCTCCTATTGATTATGTCTTCAATGAAGATGGTTCTGTTAACTGGCGCAAAATGGTAAGAACAGACTATTTAGTGGCCAACAAGCAGAGAACTCAACAAACAGATGTATCACAGCTAGAGGACAGAGACTTGTTAATTTTGCTAGGCGGAATCAAAGAGCTAGCTCAAATCAGAGGATTTACTGATGTTTCTTATACCGTTTATAAAGCTAGTCAAGACTACTTCTCAACAAGCTGTACGATTAACTGGACCCCTAACTACGAAACAGATAACAAAGCGGTTAGCTTTTCAGCCCTAGCCGACGCACACCAAGACAATACTTATAGCTTTGCTTCAAATTTTCTTGCAGCCACAGCAGAGAACAGGGCTTTCGTAAGATGCGTTAGAAACTTTCTTAAGATTAATATCGTTGGTCAAGAAGAAATGGGAGGAGGTAAACAGGTTTTTTCTCAGTCCACGACAAAGGCAAGCTCGCCTAAGACAGATTCTGATCCGACATCTTTACTTCAGAAAGTAATGGACTCTAAAGGCGTGAATTTTGCAACCATTAAAGACCGTCTAGTAAAAGAAAACTTTCCAAAAGCAGAATCTTTTGAATCAACGAAAGATATACCAAAGACTAAGACGTTTGAGCTTATAGCTAGGCTGAAAAAACTCTAGCTACCATTTGCCGACTGGGCAGCTCTCCTCAAGTAAGTAAGTTTTAAGAGCTATAACGCAGCCGCATTTGGCGCATCGTTTCTTTTCTTTTATATACCAAGCGCATGATAGACATTCTTTCATGCGTTTTTCTCTTTCTTTATCTGTAGTAGATATACCATCACCAGACACGAAAGATTTTACTGTTCTAGCTAGGCTTTTTGTCACATTCTTAGCCATCTCTGCTTTACTAGGTAGCTTAAGTTCTTCTTTTTTAATATCTTTTTTTAAAATTCTTTGGCGCGAATCATTTGTACTCTTCTTGAAATCAGCTGCTTCAACAAAAGAATCTGACATTATATATCTTGGGTCCATACTATTTTTTTAAATCAAATATTAGGGGATCGTCAGTAAGAGAAAGCGTTTTAAGCTCTCCGGGCATGCAATGATGCATACATGGACCTAATTTCCTGTCCAACCCTCCAATCGGCGATATAGCCGGTATTAATTTATTACTAATATAGACAGTTAATGCCAAATTAAATTCAGGCTCAACTTTGAGAGTTCCCTTTGCGGCAGATTGAACCAACCCAGAGGACTCGTTAACCAAAGTCTTAGGCGCAATAACGTCATCACCCTCAACCAAACCAAACTCACTTTCATAACTGTGTATTATTTGACCACCAAGTCTTCCATTGTCACATATGTTGTGATATCTTTTTGCTTGTACTTTGCCTATTACAGCATTTTCGCAGTTAACCTTCTTGGTATGTAGATGACATCTTAACTTAGACTCTTCGGGCTTATATTTTTCTCTTATACCTTCTGGTAACGTATCTGTAAATTCTGGACTAGCAACCACTTCATATTCAGTCCAAACTTTAGTGGTTCTTAGGAAAGCCGATTGAAAAGGCTTACCGTTTGCCTGACAACCAAATACTATTTCGTTTTGATAGCCAGCTTTTATATATTCGCCGCCCCGTATGTCAACTAAGTCAGTAGTTATCGGCTCAAACTGTTCCCCATTGAGCTCTCCTTGAGTATATAGCTTCGCTACACGACCTTGAACGTAGGATGCAT
>TARA_R100001594_G_scaffold56480_2_pt1 | contig 13534 bp, 10 predicted proteins | sample TARA_R100001594 | Tara Oceans TARA_R100001594 (sample SAMEA2622752) | marine metagenome | biome: marine biome (ENVO:00000447); feature: marine epipelagic mixed layer (ENVO:xxxxxxxxx); material: "saline water (ENVO:00002010), including plankton (ENVO:xxxxxxxx)" | depth 150 m | reverse complement strand
TCAATATATTCTGCAGCGAAAGTTGGCTCTGTTGCCGGGAAAAGTCAGTTTCCGGTAGACCATAATCCTTTGGAAATTGCAGTTCCATTCTTCTCTGCTGCATTGCCTGCTGTGCAGCCTCGCGCTCCCTCCTTTCAGCCATAGACACACTTGAAGTCGTGCTCCCCATCCTAACTCCATTTATTATAGTAGTTTGTGCGTCGCCAAAGGAGTCGGCGATCGCAGCCAGCCGCTGGGTGTCTTCTGAAACGTATCCTTGTGGGGACATGGTATATGTAAACGGCTTTCTGTCAATCTTATTTCTTCGTTGTCTCTCTCTCGCGGCCCGATCAGCTCTAGCTTTTGCGTCTCCCATTATTTTTTCTTCTTCTGCTTTTAATTTACTGTACGAGTCTTTATCCCCAGCAAAACTACCAAACTTGTCTATTTCATCCATAAAGTTGGCTGCCTCAATGGTCAACGATCTAAAGTTAAATTGACAAGTGTATGCCTCGGGTACAATTCTAGACCCACCATTTTCACCCTCTAGCTTAACTCTTCTTCTATTTCCTAGAAGACCTACGCTAAAATCCTCTAAATACGCCCACATTATATAACGCTGACCTGGTACAACAATATTGTATATCGCAGGAAAGGTCATGCCTATTGGACCTGTTCGAAACGGTCGATTCATCCTAGTAAAATCTTTAATAAATTTATGATTCTGTTCTCTGGCGTAGTCATTGAGAGTGTTTGATAAAGCAAAAGATAGCTCTAATCCGTTATCAGTATTACTATACTGATAAAACTTTGGTGTCTCGATATATGTACCTGGAGCTCCAATCGTCTGTAACCCAGAGTTAAAATTAATATCTGTACCAAAGGCTTTATTAAATACATTCGAAGTTCCTTGTATAGCAGCTTTCGAAACCTTATCTATAACAGATTTATCTCCTGTGTTCTCTGCTGCAGCTCCTATATTAGCTATTCCACTTGCTAACGCTGCAGCTCCACCAACGACCGACTCACCGGCACCGCCTAACCCTTGTAAAAATTCACCGCCGAGCATTTGAGCACCTCGCTGACTAATAGGAGAAAACGTGTCAGCAAATTCTGTACTAAATGAACGTATGTTATCAGAGAAAAAAGGGAAACTAAATCTAGCAAGAGGGTCGGAACTAGTACCATATAATCTTCTATAAAAATCTAATCCCGGCGTAGCGCTTTTTGTCCCTTTCGGTGTGTTAACACCTAAAACATTTAAATACCCGTCAATAAAAGAACGTAGTTGTGAATATTGCAACTGATACGCGGTAACATAAGCCGCTGGGGCCTCATTACGTAGGGGAGAATCCGGAGGAACCGAAGTCCAATCGTATTTATTTACTAAATCATAACTCGATTCATATTTATAAGGATCAGCCACATATATATTTATGTGCTGTATAGTGGGACTACCCTATACTATATGCAGAATTTGTAAAATCGTATCGACCATCTGGATACCTAGCTCCTTGCATTCCACCGCTCATATCATTATTTTCCCCACCTCCTGCATTAACATAAACCGGTGGTGGTTGCTGACCCTGCCCAGCAACTAACTGCGATGTTAATTGTACTAATTGACTTAAGTATAAATTTGAAGTCTTAATTGCGTCAACAACTTCATCCACACCTAAAACGTCTTGTATACCTCCGGAAACAACCTTATATAACCCACTGAGAACTCCACCGCCAAATGCTTTTAATTTTCCTATTATTCCTTCTTCGGCTTTCACTCTCTCCGCGGTTTGTTTCATATCCTTCTCAAATTGACTTCCTAATCTAACTATAAGACTTTGCTGATTGGTTTGTTGTTTTTGCATGTTTTTTATATGTGAGTCCATAGTTTTATATACTCTTTCTAGGACACGCTGTCTTTGCCTATCCCTTCTCTGTAAATTGGACATATTACCGCCAACAGATGCAAATAATTTATCTAAAGCTCCACCTTTTTTAGCTGCAATAAAGTCATCTTCCTGGTGGATAGGATATACTTTATTCCCGCTTTTTATAACGTCATTAAATGGTACAACCTTTTTTACGCCGCTTTTAATTCCTTCCCATATACCAGAGCCTATATTCTTTACCCCATCTACAATCCAATCTGCTGCTCCTTTTATCCACTCATAAATTGATTCAATCATATTGGTGAATACAGAAACAAATTTATCAACAATACTACCAAAAAACTCTCCGGGTGATCCTAACTTTATACCCCGGTCTTCAAGCCACCGACCAGTTGCTTTACCTGCTTCAGCTATCCACCCGATAACTGCACCTACCCAAGGCAGTGCTCTATCAAAGTGCTTAGCAGCTTCTGACCACTCTCCTTTAAACACGGCAGCCCACCCCTTACCCAAAGACATTATATTGCTAATAACTGGCGTTTCCATAGCCCAGTTATATATTTTATCCCATATGCTTTCTCCCGAGCCTTCTGGTTCAATTACTTTTTCCTTATCACCAGTCTCTTTGTTTAAATCGTATAATAACAGCCCACCATCAATAAGAATAGAAATTGCATTACCTACGCCAGTAGGTAGAAGATTTAATATACCAGATAAAAATTCGAATATAGCAGGTATATATTCACCTTTTTTCCATCGTGATATACCAAATCCAAAGCTGAATAAAGACCCTATAACGGGAATAAATCTACCAAATTTTAATATCCTTTTTCCAATTTTTCCAGCAATACCACCGAGAATTTTCATTAGACCACCACCGGCCTTAAGCCCTTTAAAAAACCCACCGGCCCATTTAACCATTGGTTTAAATATTTTGGGCAACGTTTTAGTTATAAATTCACCTACAGGTCCCAAAAAGTCCGCTAACCATGTAGCAAATGCTGTAATTCCAATTGCTAAGGTAGCCAGTAGTGGTAGCTTAAATGGCTTTTTTCCTTTTTGCTCTGCTGCTTCGGCGGCAGCTTTTGCTTTTTCTGCTGGTGTACCTACAGCTGTTTCACCATAGGTATCTTCTTTTTCTTCGTCTTTTACTTTAAAAAAAGCTTCAGCTAAAACAGTACCTATATTAAAAAATCGTTTCCTTTCCTTGGCTTTTAAAACAGGATTACCGAATTTTTTTGGTTTATTAATATCCCTGTCGTTGACAGTTTCTCTGTCATTTTTACTATTAGATTGATCAAGAAAATCTAGTACGTCGTCTACCGTTGAATCTGCCACATATATATTTATGTAGCTAGTGTAGCATCAAAGAGTGATACATCTAAAGATATTGACTCCTCATCATCAAGGCTTAAAACTGACCGGTCAAATTCAGTTGTGTCCTCTAAAAAGGAAGTTATTTTATCGTAGAGATCTAACGGCAGTTTTTCAACAATTTTTACTCTATCCTGTATTTTTATATCATCGAAAATAATAGTATCTTCACCAACTGTTACTTGGTCAATATGCTTAATTAGTTCGAAAATATAAATTACACCCATCGCTTTTGAAAGTTCTTCCGCTTCAAACTTATCTATTTCTAGAATGCATTTTTTAATAATTTTATTTTCTTCATCAAGAGTAGGTATTCTTAAATCTACTTGTATACCATCAATGCTAACTTTTTTTGTTAGCTTAAATTTTGGCGCTTTTCTAGCAGTTTTAAGTGATGGTGTTAAGGACACAATATCACCTTTGCTACTTTTAACTTTATCACCTAACGAACCAACGCGCAGCCCTAAGATAATAGATAGTCTATCAAACGCAAAAAATTTATCACCTTCAACATTATTAATAATAACATTATTAAGCGCTTCAGTAAACTGCAAAGCACCGAGTACACCATTAACGGAGGTTGATATAATATCTTTTTGCTGCTTTAATGTAATAGGATCAGCTGTTACTTCTTTTTTTAAAGAAGGTACGTAAACTTTAAAATCACTCTTTAAAGAAGATAATTTTTCTAAAAAATCGCTCGTGGAAGAATTACTCATACATTTATTTAAGACGGTATTTATTTTTGCAACTTATCCTTCTCTTCTTCACATTCCCGTTTATATAAATCCAAATAATCGTATATATCCACCATGGTACTATTAACAAGAAATTCAACATCCTTTATTCGCTTACTTAAAACAAAAATATATTCTCTATAGTTATTTTCATCTATACACTCGTAAATTGTATTAATAAAGTCGAAGGGAGTAGAATTTAAAAAGTTAATCTTTATAGAATTATTTCTACTATGTAGCAGAGGAAACACAAATGCATCCTTTTTATCGTCAATAAAGTCACCTACAACATTTAACACGTCTGCCGGTAACATATTTATAACTTGTAAAAATTCTTCATCTGATAAATCATCTGTTACAATATGCTCATCTTCTATCTTTATTTCTCTAATAACGCTTAATGCATTATCTGTATTAACGCAAAACTTTGTTGGATAGTCTAATATTAAGTGTATGTTATTGCATGTTACTTCTTGTCTTATATCAACATATTCATCAAAAGATTCCAAAATATAATCTAAACCAACTTCTTTATTAGATTTATCAACAGCAAGAGTTAGTGTGGATTTTATACATTTTTCACGTAACTTAAGTAAGGTAATAAATTTCTCTATCACATTTAATTTTTTTGTTACTATAAATCTCTCTAAAAACTTAAGCTTACTTTCTAGGCAGTTATTTTGAAGTAAGAATTCTCTTATATGTTTATATAAGAATGCCTCTACTACAACCTTCTTTTTGTTTGGAAGAGTAAAGGTTACGAGCATGTTAATACTTAATACTTTACTTTTAAAAATATAGGTCGTTAAGGTCCTTCAGTTACCGGAACAACATCGGAACGAATACCTGGCACGTCATTATATATGGGCAATGGTTTGTAATTTTTAAATGCGAAAGTAACAGATTTTTCTAAAAATTCTTCATTATCATACGATAATGAATACCCTTCTACGTTTGTTGGAAATACATCAACAAATTCATACCCTTTACGTCTTTCCATTTTATTATTGTACTGCGTTAATCTCACAGTAGGGCATATTAAATTTCTCATCATTAAACCGTCGATTCCTAAAGCCACCATCCACGGTCTAAAAAATACATGCTCAATGTCATCCTCTGTATCAAAAAAATTAATTACTAAATTTTTCAGCAAAAAATTTGCCCTTCTAGTAGCTACATAACCGGGTAAGAAACCACCTAAGTTATCACCACCGGCCAGATCAAACTCTGTATTTTCATTAGGCACTTGGACAGATCTCGCTACTAATATACTTCCGTCCATGTCTGCATACTCTTTGGGCTGCCTGATTACACGCCACTTTTCGTCCGGGCTTTTTTCTAGAGCTGCATTTATTGATGTGATTAGAGGCTCTTCGTAAATAAAAGACACCTTCCATAGAAACGGATGCGATAAGAAAAACTCTTGGTGCTCGCTATACTTATAAAGAAAGTTGAGTGTTGGTGAATCAGCTGCCATTAATAATAATATTTAATCGGCAGACTCTTTAAAGAATTAAGATACAGCAAAATCTCTATAGAAGTGATAAGCAAACGACACAGTAAACGTGGTTATTTCACCCGACCCGGTAGCAATTTCATACCCTATATCACCAATATCTCTAATTGAAGCGCCAACTAGTTGTACGTTTCTTACTTCGCGAAGTTCTTTATCTATTTGAACTAAATTAATAACCGACTCGTTACCTGGCATGCCATATTGTCCGAGAGAGGTTTCATTATTAAAAACAATTCTAGAAGCAGCTTCAAATTTTGTTCTCAACCCACAATTTTCATCATGGTAAAATTCAATAGAATAGCCCTCTGATCCCGGGTAGGTTGATCTACCCGGTAAGTGAAATTCCTGACCGAAATAATTTACGACTTTATCTTCAATGTTTCTTCCGGGTAATGATGCAGTTCTAGCATATACTAAGTCACCTTCACCGTTAAAATTTACCCCTCCGGCCAGAGTTATTTGTTTAACTCTAAATAAGAAATCTCGCGAAAACTGATTTATTGCCGCTTTTGTAAAGAAATTTTGTATTGTTGTTGCCATATAATTATTTAGTAATTTTTTTCATTAACCCCCAACTAACTCTTGGAAATTTGCATCTGTTCTAGTCGCGTAGAAGTTAACTAAGATAAACTCAGCTGTTCTAGTAGGCTTAATGTAGATATCTACAACCAATTCATTAGCATCTATAACTGCCGGTGTGTTGTTTCTTTCATCACATACAATTAAGTAATCATACAAACCTTCGTTGTTTCTAGCTCTTTCGAATAGCGGAGTTAGCGCATTTACTATTCTTGTCCGTGTAAATTCTGAATTTTGTTCAAACACAAACTGCCTCGCTAATTGCTTAGTAGGTCTTTCGAGTGTTAAGAACAGCCTTCTAACATTAATTCTATCAAACGCGCTTGGTCTCTTCTGTAGAGTCTTTTGACCAAATATTACTAACCCTTGATTCGGGAATTGTGCTACAGGGTTAATATTTGCTTTGTAAAACTCATCACGCTGCTTTTGATTTGGATTAACCGCTATATCGAGAGCATTTGCAACTATACCTCTTGAGAAACCAGCTGGTGCAAACCATGGGAAAGCTACCGCGTCGGTTCTAGCCATTGCCGCACCAGCATATCCTGAGAATGGAACCCATACATTTCTACCAGTATATTCATCATTCACTAATGCCCAGTTACCATATACTGCTGCGTATGAAGTATTTTCATTTTCGAATTGGTGCTTAACTGGCCAATAAACATCTGTCTGGAAGTTATTATTCTTATTATCAAGAATCTTAGTATTTTCGCCTTGTATAAAGATTTGTCTAATCGGATCAGCAATAAATATGCAATCACCTCTATCACCGCCTTCATATGGTGGCTTAACAAATTTTTCAAACTTATTAAACACAGCTGCATAATCGTTTCTAAGTGTCGCACCCGTTCCGGTAATATCACTTGATGTTCTTAGCCCATCAACAGCTTGAACGGTTTTATTAACTTGAGAAAATTCATCGTAATAATCACCAGCTTTTGCAGCACATGTTACTGAGTAAATTGTTCCTAAACCACCTTCAACAACCACGTCGATGTTATAGACTTCGTCGTTCTTTATATTATCTAAGGCTCTTTCAATCTTACTTGGTATATTACCGAGTAACTTATCTGTTATAGTCTGATTAGTGTAAGCCCCAGCCGGGAATAAGAAAGAACCATCTGGCATCTGCCCACCCGATCCAACTGTTTTTGTGCCTTTTAATGCATTTATAAGCGTTAGCTTGGGAAACTGCCCAGCGTGATCACTCGATGATAAAGTAAAGCCAACCGCTTTTATCTGTTCCTCTGTTGTTGCATATAAGTCGTCTTTAAGTATCCGGATCTTCTTTTTCGGGGTACCGTCCGTATTAAGATCTTCGCCACCAGCAAGCCGGTTTGATATGTTGTCATTAATTAATAGAGTTACGTTGTTAGATCCATCTGCTCTATTTACAACGTAAGATGAAACATCTGGCCCACCGTTTGGATTTAACTGCTTTCTAAATGTGTTAACGGACCCAACGGCCGCGTCCGTTAGTGTATAATCAAGCTTAAATGCTTCATTTGCATAAATTGATTTACGTAATTTGAATACCCCTAAGCTAAGATAGTCGTCAAATTCTCTATCGTTTAAATCGTATCCAACTAAATTATCAATCACTTCCGATACACTATTATTTGATCCATCCTGATAATCAGCAGTAACGTTAAATGTTAATGTGGCGTTAGGTATATCTGTTAAGTCGTTTGCTGCTACTTCGGCACTACTATCTGTAACCGTTTTAACACCAGATATGCTATTAAAGTTTGAAGCTGGGTTAACATTCACGTTATCTGTCAGACCCACGTAATAACCTTCGTACTGTTGATTAATAGTAGTTTGCGCTTTGTTTAATATAACTACACCAGCGTATCCAAGACCTGAAATGCACGATCCGGAGCCGGTGCTGGAGCACATTCCGGCTCTTATAGTTGTACCATCAGTATCAAGGTTTTTCCACTCATAACCGGCTCCCCGTATGGCAGATAAGTACTCCGATTCTGTTAATGTGTGGTATGATGGAGCTCCAAGTACATATACAGCAGAGTTAGATGTGTTAAGGGTTGTAAACCCACTGGTTGCTGCGTTTGTTGTAACTGTAGCCGCCAGTTCATTGGTGACCGCAGTAACTGGATATGCTAGCGCAGAATATTTAGAGCCAAAGCCGTCGCCAGTATTAATACCATAAGGTAATCTCCCTGCATATACATTCGCAGGAGAGTTTAAAAGTTCTCTTATTGTGTAATGGAAGTATCTTTCTGAAGAATTTGTCGGTGTTCCAAATATTTGGACAAGTTCTTGGGTAGTGGTAATTCGAAGAACCTCATCAACGGGCCCTTGTTGTGCAAACCCCGTAACATATATATTTGTTCCTACATTTGCCGGGGCTGTGAGTGAAAGATCTGATTCTCTAATTTCTACTCCAGGAGAGGTAATTGTACGCTGTGCCATAAAATTATTTATCCTTTTCCAACCAAATTAATTCAAAAATTTATAACTTCAGTGTGTAATTGGGAATAGACAAAAGTAAACCCCGAAGCAATCTCCTCCGGATTTTTATAGTCATAGCTGATCGCCTCAACGGTAGTCGGGAATGCTTTTGTATAGGTAAATTTTATTCTGTTGTTGTTAAACTCGTCTTTACCATATATGGTTAAATTAGTTTGATAGTCCTTAAAGGTTGTTTCTTCGGTCATATTAAGCTCTCTCTCGTTATACCTACCTTCGTACTGACTATGCAGTAAGTTTAACCATTGATATATTACCCAATAGTTTTTATATTCATTATCAACATTAAATCCTACAGACACAGGAGAAAACGGATTTTTTGAGTGTGAAGAAACGTATAGATTGCTCCCTGCAAACCGAGCTTCTTCAGCCGGGACAGTAATCTCAGGTACTGCAGCGCCAAAAATAGAAAATTGTACCGTATCACTAATGATTGTTGTATTATTTTGTTCTTGAGTAAAGTTTTTATTAATATCTTTTAAAATAGGCGGTATATCAAAAACTAATAAGAATTTATCAGCTCTTGATTTGTTCAGCATTGCCTGCTGCATAGTGTTTCTAGCCATATAATATATTTATGGTAAATTATCCGTTCTTGGTAAACCAGCTTGCCAGTTTTCAGGTGGATCTTCACCGATAAGCTGAAATCCGAAAGATCTTAACTCATCCATTTCTGATTGCATTTCAGTCTCCCCAGCACCGCCCATTCCCCACACTAGAGCATTCATCTCATGATTATTATGACCAACCACTTCATCATCTAGATATATCGATGTAGGGTCTTCAAAATAATCTACACCAAAATCCATTGGCTCTATTACAGAAGGTTTACCCATATCATCAACTTCTACTATTTCAAAAAATCGCTCTGTTATCTCCTTTTCTAATATAAACAAGCCATACAACATAGCCATTACTCTATCATCATGAAAACCTGCTCTTGCTTTCCAGGTACCGTTTGGATATCTTACGAAGTTTCTTAATTCAGTTACAGTTTCTTCTTCATTAATGTTAACAACACGCACTTCGTTCATAAAGTAACGCATGTTTAATACACCTTTATATTTAGTATTAGTATGAGCAATCATTCCTCTCATTACGTTTCGACGATGCGCGTTCTTATTTCCATACGATACAATTTTTTCATACCCTAAATCAACAGCTAACCTATCCACTACTTGTGCGCCACAATTGTTTCTCTCTATGAGAGCTAAGGGAGACCCCCAGTTACGTAATATTTTGTATAATCTATTAGTAAATTCTAACGGGGGTATTTTGTTGTTTCTGTATACAGCTACTTGTTTAATTTCTTTAATGTCTGTAATATCTAAAATCTGAATAACAGATGAATCAATACCAACACCTTCTGATATATCTACTCCTGCAACATACAATTTAGATTCATCAGGTTCCTCCCAAAGCTTATAATGTCCGTCATCTAACATTATTTTAGGTTTAGATACCTTTGACATCATTTCTTCAAACAACTCATCATCGAGAGTTGATTCACCAGAATGAATAAATTCACATTCAAATTCTTGCAACCAAGCATCTGCTGAACCAATAGCAGTTTTTGTAGCTTGTGCCCAAGACTCGTCCCTACCAGGAATTTCATTCCACTTTATCTTGTCATGCGCCCATCCATTATCACCTTCTATGGCACCGGTGTATAATTTATAGAATAGGTTATCAGTACCATTAGCTGTAGAGCATACAAATACTTTAGAATTTTTTGAAGAGGTAATAATTGGAAAAACAGATTTCCAAAACTCCTCTACTAAATGAGGTTCAATAAAAGCCATCTCATCAATTACTAGACAGTTAACAGATTGACCACGAGCAGCTGTACCGGTAGTAGTCGTAATACCAATTCGACTTCCATTTTCTAACGTCATGGAGGTCTTAGCATATTCCTTAACAGGGGGTTTTAACCAGTTAGGTAACTCCTCGTAAGCCATTCTCACTCTCTGAAATATTTCAATAGCTGTTGCTTCTTTGTTAGCAACTAAAAGTATACGTTGATCGCTATTGAAGCATGCCTGCCAAAGAATATAGATAGTCATCATAGTAGACTTACCTATTTGTCTAGAAGCTAATAAACAAAAGAATCTATTGTCTCTCATTAATCTTAAAGAACGCTTTTGAGGTTTATAGAGCTTTATCTTTTCACGTCCTCTATCTAGATTAATAATATGAAAGAAGTTTTCTGCAAAATATAAAATATTTTTACTCGCTTTTTTTAGATCACGGACCTGCTCTTTGGTATATTCACCCTTCCAATTAACATTGGGTAAGTTATGATTACCCATATAAAACATATTATCTTGTCTAGCCACAGAAATATTTAGTAGGTAGCATAAATAATTACATGTCAAAAAAGAAAGACTGGGTGTCGTTAGGTGAAGCATATGGAAATGTGCTCAATAAAGTAGTCGTTAATGAAGAAGTACCACACGGGGAGATAGGAAAAGCTCCATTGGAAAGTGGCGGTCCGGAAGAAAGAGGAGGGTTTAGACCGTCGAAGATTGATATTACTAAATTATCGGACAAAGATAAAGAGGATAATATCTATAATATTGGTGGTTTAACTTACGGTGATGGAAATGATCCAGGGTTAGATAATAACGAACCAGAGCCTACAGGTCCAACTTATGGACAAGTAGCATACTCCGGTAATGTTGGTCCTCCGGAAGAGGATGAAGAGGATACTGAAAAAGAGAGAAGGTATGAAGATCGCTGGGGTAAAGATTTAGACAGAGAGAGAGAAAGAGAAGGTAGTTCTAATGCAGGTAACTACTCTGATGTAGATAAAGATGATTTTTGTGGGCCTGCTGGCGGCGCTGCCCCCGGAACATACCCTTGCGATACTATCGATAGAGCGAGATCTGCTCTGCGTCTTGCATATAATGCTCCGGACCCTGACGGTATTAAAAGATGCGTGTATAACAAGTTCCCAGAGCTCAAGGATAATGGATCCGAAGAAGATGAAGAAATTTTGGCAGAACACGAGAAAATTGCACGCGCTGGCCTAAATAATTTTATGAGCAAGACTTCAGTATTTGATAAACTTTATAATAAGGTAATGGTTAACGAAGAGTTCGACGAGGTTGAAGACGTCACAGAACTTGAAGCTCTGGGAATCGAGACAGACGAAGTAGTCGATGAAGTACCAGAAGAAATCACAGTTTCCATTCCTGGTGAATTAGCACAATCCCTTTGTGATATCTTACAAACAGCGTTAGCACAACAAGAAGTTGAAGTTGATGTTGATGTTGACGTCGAAGAGGTAACCGATACAGATTTTGAAGAGGATGCTGAAACGGCTAGACAGAAAACATATGGCGGTAACAAAGGAGATCATCCTCGTAGGTATAATAAAAAGACCGGTCGTAAGAGCGAAGTTAGAGATTATGAAGAGGATGAAGAGGCAGTAATGAAAGACGGTGGAGGTTACGGTGTTGATGCTGGATCTACTCTTAAAAAGGAGATTAACTACGGTAAGAAAAACAAAGTAGGTAAGCTTCACGCAGCTGGTGGCCCTGTTATGAAAGATGGAGGCGGGTACGGTGTTGATGCCGGTTCGACTCTTTCTAAAGAAATTAACTACGGCAAGAATAACAAAGTAGGTAATACCAAGCTTGGATCTATTCCAGGTGCTTAATTGCTCAAAAATTAAACTGTAATTAAAAAGCCCGTTGAGTACCCCTCTTCGGGCTTTTTTAATAAATATAAGTGTGAGGTTCTACAACGACACTCTAAATCAGAAGTTTTGGTCTGAGGACAATAAATTTGACCCAGATATAAGGCAAAAGCTGTTGTCAATAACTGATGATTTTATTCATAACTTAGATATAGAAGGAGTCGAGATAGATGATATTACTCTTACTGGTAGCAATAGTAATTACAACTATAATGAATATTCAGATCTCGACGTACATGTATTAATTGACTTTAAAGATATTAATGAAGATGAAGAGTTAGTTAAGAAAGCTCTAGATGGGGATAGATTTGTATGGAATCTCAGGCATAATGTAAATCTTAGAGGGCATGATGTTGAAATGTATATGCAAGATAAGGATGAACCTCATGTTGCATCAGGTCTTTATTCTCTAAAAGACGATAAATGGATTACCAAGCCTTCATATGATCCACCATCTGTAGATAGTAAAGACGTATTTAAAAAGGCTAAAGCAATTGAAACAGATGTTGAGATACTCAAAGAAAAAGTATTAGAAGCGAGAGGAAAAGAAGCTAAAAAATTACACGAAAGAGCTAAGCACTTAAAAGAGAAGATATCTAAAATGCGCAAGCGAGGTTTGGCACGTGAAGGTGAATTTAGTGTCGAAAATTTAGCATTTAAGGTACTACGTAATACTGAAGTTATAGGTGACCTAATAGATTTAATCTCTTCGTCTTACGATAGAATTTATACAGAGAACTTTAAAACATTTTTTGAATACTATCAGGGTGACCCTATTACTAACCCTCATATGACAAATGGTAAAAATATTAATAGTGTAGGTATAAACAAAAAGCACTTTAATACGGTACCCAAGCAATATAATCATAAGTGCCCACATGTAAGTAACCTAGTAAATGGATCTGCTAGTCAGATAAAATTAATGGGTCTACCTCTGCATAACACATTAGGTGTATATCAATTGCAGTTTAGTCCAGGTGTTACTAAAACCCTCGGTAATTCTGGAGTAGAAGTCGAAATGTTTGAAGATGAAGAGGGCAACCATTGCGGTATGTTAAAGAGACGATAAAATGGCAACATCACCTCCATGTAATGAAAATAGATTAAATTGCACGCCGGATAAAGTTCTAGCTGCAACTATGATTCCTTCCTGTGGAGAGTTTGTTAATCCGTCTAACTTACAAGCTGAACAATTGGTGTTTGATCAAGCGTTTAATGATTTAATTAACAACTTCGGCATACCGGTAAATTATTTTATAAACACTTT
>TARA_R100001594_G_scaffold19642_1_pt1 | contig 13578 bp, 11 predicted proteins | sample TARA_R100001594 | Tara Oceans TARA_R100001594 (sample SAMEA2622752) | marine metagenome | biome: marine biome (ENVO:00000447); feature: marine epipelagic mixed layer (ENVO:xxxxxxxxx); material: "saline water (ENVO:00002010), including plankton (ENVO:xxxxxxxx)" | depth 150 m | reverse complement strand
CCAATGTAAAATCGTTGCCCTCCCATTTCACTTGAATAAAAAACTGGTGGGTCTGTCATATTTTCAAGGTCACCTGTAAAAGGTTCAACATCAAGCAAAAGAAGAGAGCTTGTATATTTATCTAAATATTTTTTATAGACATCGTAATCATATTCACCTTCTAATGGAACTTTTTTAATAAAATTATTCCAACTAGATATATCCGCATATTCAATTTTTTGCATTAATCTATGGACTATGCCTTGTTTTATATCATGATTTATTTTTTCTCGTAAATCTAATATTTTATCTTTTACTAGTCCTCTAAAAGATTGAAACCGCAATGCAGGTGATACTTCATTTTCTATGTCAATTCTATCAATTGTATTTAATGAGAATTTACCTGTATGTGGCTGAGTTATCATTCCACCTATATATACAGATTTGTTAACATATGTATTAACAACTTCTACATGTCCTCTCATTATAGCTTCCATATCCATTCTTTTTTGAAGAAAAATACGAGCTTTATAAGCAATTTCCATTTCAGCTGCTTCTTGCACTGTCATGTGACCTGATTCTACATTAGATGCAAGGTCTGGTAATAATCCATGCTTAACATCCCCAACATTGTCCATTTTATCTATAACATCATTAATGTCTTGTTGAATCTCATAAATAAGAGACATTCCTTCTAATTGCTTTACACCTTTTATTCTTGGCTCTACATATACATACCAACCTAGTCCATTTATTTTAGACTCTGTTCCAATTGCTGATTTAGCTTTTTCTGTTTTACCTAATTGCAAACCAGTAGATGTAGGGTCTAAATGGAATTGATGCTGAATGCCATTATAAAAATTTTCATCTGTAAACATAATTCTAGCTGAATAAAAATCATTTGCTACTAAACTGGAATTATTCGATTGAGGTAATAAAGAATTAAATAATGTAGGAACAGCATTTCCATGTTTACCTATATTACGAGATTGATGCCTAACTGAATAAGCATTTAATGGAAATTCATTTTCAATGAATGATTCATACTGAGTAATTAACATATTTTTATCAACTGATTTTTTACCTTCAGTCCATTCAGCATCAATAGCATTTTTATAAAATTTATCTACAACAGCTGATTCATATGGAGATAGTCCTTTAGTAGAAAATGGAGAACCTAAAGATATTGTTTCACCTTTTAATTGAGCTATCATATTTGAAAATCCATATACATATGGTAATGAAATTTTACTATAATCAGCAGCTGGGACTTCACTTGTATGAATAGCATTGTAATTACCAGACATAGTAGGAGAATGCAATGTAAGATATTGATTAGCTAATGTTCTTTGCCTAGGCCTGTATTCAGAAACTGGGATAGGATGAAATTTATCTAACATTTCTTGATAGGATGTTTCTGATTGAGCAGGTAATAAAGTTGGCTCTAATCCATCTAATTCAACATCGACTCCTATTTCATACTCTACCATTCTGTCTTTAAAGTTTCTAATAGTAAAGTCCCTTCCAATTCTACTAAATATATCAAGTATATTTTCTTCAGAAGTCACTTGCATATTAAAGAACTTTCTAATTTTTGTCCAAAATCTTCTAAATATATCTATTATTTTTTCAGTTAAAGTTCTATCTTTCTGGCCCATATACCAATCAGCAGCTGCAGATGTAGCAGATTCTTCATCTCCAAAATGGTCTATAACAGCATTGTAATCTTTATCATCTAATACCCTGTTCATGAACCAATGTATAGGTTCGTGATAAGCAGTGTGTTGAGTTGCTCTTCCTTCTACAAACTCAACCATTCCTTCTGAATATGCACCTACAGCTCTAGGGTCTTCTTTTATTTCATTTTTAAATATTTTTTCTATATCAGGTGCATGACGTCCCATGATTTCATTAACGGCTTTAGCTATAAACGCTTTAGTAGCTTTCTTTTCACCTTTTTCATATGCATCACCAATCTTATGGAATTTCTTTTGTTGTGGTGTTTCATCTTCAATAAGAATTCTTTCTATTGCTTTTAATACTCCACGTTTGCTCAATTCCTCTCTAATCTCAACATCATCATAAGCTGTTCTTAATTTGTTTTTTAGTGTAGAAAGTTTCTTTGAATTTTCTTCGGATACTTGACCAGCAGCTTTTTCTAACTCAATAGCTTTAAATAAAGCATCATATTCACTCTTAATATCTAAAACTTTATTAACTTTCTGTTTTAATTCTTGTTTAGCAGTAGGCTTTTTCTTTTTAGTAGGAGTTGGAGCTTCTTTTTCAGATTTAGGCGCAGTCTCTTTCTTTTCTTCAGCAATTAATTTTTTGTGTTTTTTATCAATTTCTGTTAATTTGTCCGATACTTTATCAAATAATCCTCCATCCATCTTTACATAAACATAATTTTCGGCTTGTGTTAATGATTTCAGTCCGTACTTGGCTATCTTATTTGCTATCCATGTAGCAACATCATCACCAAAAGCATAATCAGTATCTTTTGAATCATTAGGAGGTTTTTGTTTTAGATAATAATAAGTTCTTATTACTTCACCATTAACTAATACTTTTCCATCATGTCGGATTTCTAAATTTGGGTCAGCAACTTCATCTATAACTCTTTTTATCGAACTTGTATGCTCTTCTGGCCATTCTGTTTTAGGCTCAGCAGTTTTAGTTGGCATTTGTAATGCAACATCACTTTCTTTTAATGGGCCTATTCTTGTTCCATCTTCCAATTCTATTTTAACAAGTTTTTGTTTTATAGAATGAGCTATGATCTTGCCGCTCTTTCCTTTATGTTTGCCTTCTACTACTAATGCTTGTTGACCTTCTACTTTTGGAGATACACCTTCTTCTTTTTTCTTATCTTTATATTCTTGTATGCCTACTTTCTTTTGTATTGCTTTAAGAGTTTCTTTCTCCATTTCCTGTTCAATTTGTTTTTCAGCTGCTTTCTCAGCTTCTTTTTGAACTTGTGTAGAAATCTCACCTTCAACATGCTTTTGTATTGAAGATGTTATCTCCTTCTTTAATCCCTTGTCTAGGTCAATACCATATTCTCTTGCTAAATAATTTCTTGTATTAGATGGAGTTATTTCTTTGCCTTCAAGACTTTCAGATATTTCAGATTCATACATCTTAATAATGCTATCAGCATAACCTTTATCTTTTATCTTTATTTTTCTATTGCTAGTTGATGTTATTTTTGTTCCTACTCTAGTGCTTTGAAATGTGATTTTACCATCTAAAATATCTTTAGCAATATTATCATTATTGTCTAATATTTTCGCATCTAGTATATCTTGTCCACCTGTTATATTTTGTAGAGCTCCTTTTAAATGTTCATTTACTGAATTTTTAGTATCAAGGCTAAGATTATCCCATTCGTCACCTCCCATTTTAACAATAGCCTCTGCTATCTTCTCAGATATAGCTGAATGAGTATATCCTTTATGGCTATTCATTAACTTACCTAAAGGAGTACCCTCAGCTTCTGGCCTACTTACAACAACTCTTTCATCACTTTTAGGATACAATAATTCATTGAGATAATTTTCTAATGTAGGTTTTACATCTCCTACAATCTTTGGTGCATTATATAATCCATCATCGCTTAAATCTGCATTAGGAACACCAGTGTCTACTCCATATTCATTTAATAGTATTCTATTTGCTGTATTTGTATTTTCATCCCATAATAATTTTTTACCACTATATGTAGCTACTCCTACACCAGCCCCAAACAAAGCTCCACCAACTACTGATTCGTGAAGTTCAGCTTCATCAACTAATGGGTGTTCCATTCTTAAAATATCTACTATATTGCGACTTTCACCTTTATATCCAGCTTCACTTAAAATGTTGCCAGCATATTGAACATATTCTTGTAATCCTTCTGAAAACGGGTCTTTTAATAAATTGTATGCAGTTGCAGGAACTCCCTTTCCTTTCACCCAATTTTTAGCCATTTCCCTAAGAGCTCCAGCTCTTAAAGTTGAAAACTCACCAGTTTTTTCATATAAATTACTTTTATATAAAGTTCTCCAAGCTTTATTCTTAACGCCTTTTTTTATATTATTAGGTATAATCCTATTGAACCATCTCAAAGCGCCCCAACCTTCAGTAACAGCTACAAATGTTAAGTATTCAGCTGTAGACCAAGCTGCATTAGCTTTTGCTAATTCCTCATCTCCAGTTTCATCCATTGTCCACCTATATGCTTCCATGTATGAACCAGTTGCTTCAAGTGGGAAGTGACCTATAAAACTTGTACCTATAGCAGCTGAAGCCCCACCGACTAATCCAGCTCCCATAGTGGCACCCATTACTACAACTGAAGGAACCATTGCAAGAGCGGTATCTGTAAAATATTCTGGCGATTTAAATGTAGTTAACCAACTTACTGGTTTATTAGCTGCATATTGCTGCCATGCTTGATACCTCATATCTTTAGCTCTTCTTCTTTCAAGAGCTTTAATATTTTTTATAGCTATAGTTTCAGCCCACTCATTAAAATCATCTAAGAACTTAATTGTTTCTTTATCTGGGGTATCCTTAGCTTTTTCTTTCTTAATTCTATCGAGCTTATCTTGGTATTGATTTCTCCAATAATCTACTTCATCTGAAGATGTAAACGGCCAATGCTTTAATCCTTCAGCTCTTTCTTTTACTACTTCTGGGTCTCCAAACGTAGCTTCAGTGACTGCATTTAAATTATCAGATAAATTTTCTAATGCTGTAAATGCTTTTTGAGTTAATTCAGTTGCGCTAGCAGTCATACCCGGCAACCCTATTGATAAAGAAGTTTCAAATGGCTCATTTACTGAATGTTGCCATTTTTCCATAAATCCAATATCTAAATCATGATAGGCGGATTTTTCTTTTAAACCTGAAAGTGGTTCATAATTATTTAAAAGATATAAAGTCCTGTTAGCTGGATTGGAATAAAATTCCTTTGCTTCATCAGGCCATTCTGGAGCTGATACTACTTTGTTACCATTTTCATCAACATCAAATGTAGCTTCTGATATATTGTAATCACCAGCTAAATCCCAAAGTTTTGGTACGTTTGGTATGAGAAATTCATCAGCAATGTCTTGTAAAGACATTTTTTCATCATCAGTATAGTAGGGATTATAAGGTTCTTCTTCTATTGAAAAAGGGTCGGATATATTTATCCACCAAGGGGTATATAGAGTCCCACTACTTCCTCGCTTTATAGCCATAAGACATCTTTATTTGGTTACGGCTTGTCATTTATTATTACCAAAAATTTAGATTTTCTCCAGTAAGAGAGTCAGATATTCCACCGTTAGTATCCCCGTAACCATAATCCTGTACATACTTAACTTTGAAATCTTCACCCCATTTAGAAAAAGAAGTTTTTTCTGCATTATCTAAAATTTCATACATTTTTAAATATTCTGAATATATTCTTTCAGCTGATGAATCTTTTGACCACATTCCTTCAAAATCTAAAGATGTAGTTTTTCCATATAAATAATCTTTAAATAATTCATCTAGAGCCTCTACTTTCTTTTTATTTCCATAAGAAGGATTTAAAATTATACCAACTAATTTATTTACATCTGAATTTGTATCAGATAGTTTGCTAGATTTTACAAATTTAGCAATATTTTCACCAATTGCTTCTTTATATGCTTTTATGTTTTCTGGGGTATCTATATTAAATCCTTTTAAAAGAGCTGATGGGTTCATATTTATTGACCATTTTCCACCTTCAAGATATGAAGAATCTAAATCTTCTTTAGCTTCATCTCCTTTAGCCCCCTTACCCATTGCTTCGTCAATCACTGCAGCTCTTGTAGATAGCAATGCACTTGTAGAATCTTTTAATTCTTTTTTCTCTTGTCTTATTCTTTGTCCCTGCTCTTTATGGTACAATCTTTCTTTTTCTATAGCTGAGCTAAGTTTAGTGACCGCTGTGCTTACAGCTCTAGTGTCTTCAGTTAAATATCCTCTTGTAGCTTCAGATAATGCCAAATCTACTAAGTCATTAGCAGCGTCTGATTCATATCCACCTTTCTGTTTTATAAGTTTTGCATTATTAATAACAGATAAAGCTGATGATGCAGATAATGCATCTTTATGCATTTCATCTATAATGTCTAAGTGAGTTTTAGTTATATAGTCACTATGCACTCTAGCGACATCACCCAACTCTTTAAGCAATTTTGAAGATAGTTCTCCAAAATGGTCTGGATTCTTTTTAGAATCTTTTAATATTTCTTTAAAATCAGTAATCGATGTATTCAATTTCTTTAAAGATTGAGCTTTATTAGCTTCTGCTTTAAAAAGGCGTATATCTTTTTGAATAAGGTCAAGTTGAATGCCAGCTAACCTATCTCCTTTTACATCTTTAAGATAACGGACTGGATTTATATTAGACATCTCAAGAGCTTTATCTAGATTTTCTCGTAAAGAAATACTTTTTGTTTGCAAAACTTCTTGCTCTTTAACTAAACTTTGCAATTGGTCAGCTGTTAAATCATCTCTTAATTCAGTTGTCCCTTCTTTATAATATTTATTTGCAAATTCAGCTCTTTCTGAAATAATCATATTGTCTATAGCTTTTCTTGCTTCTTCAACGTCTCCCATTCTTTCTGGTAAGTATTCATCTAAAAGCCTTGCTTCTTCTGATTCGTATTCTTCAATAATTTCATCAAGAAATCCATAATTTAATCCATTTCTTACGACAGCTTCACTAAAGGTTTTTTCATAACCTTCTCTAACATCCGACATTTCAAAAGCTCCAGCTTCATCTTCAAGTCTGTCTAAATGAATAGAAAGGCTTCCTCTTGCTCCTTCAAGAGACGGAATAAGATTTTGAGGTGTTTCTGGATTAGATAAAGCTAAATCTATTCTGTTAATAGAATCTTCTACTTGGTATGGGTTTGTAAGTTTCAAAGCTGCTTCAGCATCTAATTTATAAGCATCCCATAAGGTAGTACTAGAATCGATTCTATCTCTTCTAGCTTGATAAAAAGCATCACTAATAACGCCTTTTAAAATAGTTGCCCCTAAGTCTTTAAATAGACCACCGGGTTCTGCGATTTCTATTGATGGTACTCCGTTTGCCATTAGTCGTCAAATCCTATATCAAATTCTGTTTTTAAGAACGTCATGAAATCCCAAAATTCATCTTCATATGCTCTTTGAGATGCTTCTACATCTTTTCTATAATCTATATCTAATCCACGTTCTTGCAATCCTGCCATTTGTAATTGAGATTCAAAATCTTGCATTGAAGATTCATATCTTCTTTGTTGCTCTAATCCTTGTAACGCAAAAGAACTTGCTTGCTGAGCTGATTGTTCTATGGCAGATTTTCTACCCCTGCCAGTTATATTTACTCTTTGACCAAGGCCTCCAGATTGAACCGCTGCTCCTTGTTGAAACATACCATATAATGATTGTTCTCCAGTAGCAGTTGATGCTCCTATTTGTTGCATTAAAGATTGTTGTCCTATTCCATATAAATCAGAAGATAATCCTTTTTGTCTTTCTATATCATATTTCTCAAGTCCAATTCTTTCTTTACCTAATGCAAGTTCTTCAGCTGCGTATTCTTCTTTCCACGGGTCATATGTAGGTACATATCCAGCGTATTTTTCAATTTCATCACGACTAAAACCCATATCAGCCATTATGCTTCCAATATCTTTTGTAGTTAAATCATATAAAGAAGGAGTGTACGAACCATAAGTTCCACCAGTTCCACCAGTGTCTTGTCCTGTTGAATGAGCACCAGTTCCACCAGTCCCCATTATCGATGGAAATATTAATTTAAAATAATTTTTAAATAATTTTATAAAAGGATTTAGTTCTATAAACATATATTAAGTAATATAGTTAGGGTAATCAATCTCTTCCATTTGCCCAAATTGAGAACCTTTTGGTTGAGTTTTTCCTAAAACATAATCTAATGTTTTACTAGCCGCTGCCATAGTTAAACTTTGTTTTACATTTGCAAATAAACTTCTATCAGAAAGTGGCCCAAGTGGGTCGTATGCATCAGCAAGATTATAACTCGTAATTCCTTTATCAACTGCGACAGTTTCAACACTGCCAGGCGTTACATTTACTTGAATTCCAGATTCTACTCCAACTTGCGCTGCATCAGCCGCTACTCCTTCTTTAGCTAAATAAGCAACATCTTTTCCTGTTCCTCCAATTTCTGAAGCAGTTACAGCTGTATCAATAGTAGAAGCTGCTTTTCCAGTGCCTTTAAGTCCTCTAGTAATAGCTTCTTTACCTTTTTTTAATACACCACTTGATGAAAGCCCAGCCAAAGCTCCACTTACTAAAGCTTGTGTTCGTAAACTTTTTTCAATAGCCTTATCATAATCTTTAAATGTTTGAGTGGCTTCCTCAGCTGCCTTGCTATAAAACTTATCTACTTTAATATCTTTACGTTTTTGACCTGCAGATTCTGCAATTCCTTTAAAACCTTTACCAGTTCCGTATGAAGTTGCTCCAACAGACAAACCAGTAATCAATCCAGTTGTAGCAGCAGTGGCCCCAACAGGTATTAAAATTGGAGCAGCCATTAATCCCAATCCAGCTCCTACAAGACCACCAACGGTACTCCATAAACTTCTACTACCAGCTTTTTTTGCTTCTTCTTGAGCTTGAGCTTCGTAATCTTTTTGAGCTTGTTGGACATCGCTAACAAGAGCGTATCTTTGTTGGCCCCTAGATACTTTTTTTCCCTTGTCTTTGTTACTTTTATATTTTCCTGTTGGTGACTTAGCCATCTAAACTCCAAATATAAGTTAATTTAACAATAATAATCATTTATTTCAATTAGTAAAGGTCTCTATCTGCGTAAAAAACAGCGCAAGTATATCTGTTAGTTTGAACATCATCTGATGTTGAATCTATAAATATATATACATTAGTGTCATCAAAAAGAGTCATATACTCTCTATCTTCATCATGTTCATCTTGAAGATTACCTGCTCCAGCTATAAAAGAATTTGTTGGTATACTACCAGAAGAAGCAGTTGGAGAACTATCTGATTGTATATTTGTACTTACACATACAATTCGTTTTTTACCATTTGTAACTCCATGAGCTATTGTTGAAAATAATTGTTTAGCAGCTGATGTGCCAGTAAAAAACTTCCAATTAAGAGAATTAATAGATACTCTACTTTGAACACTTTCAAACTCGGAACTTCCATTGTCATATACTCTCCAACCTTTTGAATTAACTGCAAAATCATCACTACCTGCAAATCCCTTTTTAGGTTTTGGTGGAGAGTCTGAAATCTTTTCCCATTTTAAAGTATATATTTGATTATTTGATTTTAAATAAGAAACAACATTGTCTCCATTTGTCTGAGTAACCATCTCACCATTCTTCATTTTAGATAGGTCTGATGGATTATCTTTAAGTATATGTTCTAATATTGGCATTTATGCTGTTTCAGTTGCCATTCTAGAAGCAATTATAGGTCTGTATCTATAAGCTATGCTTATAAAATCAACTTTACCCTCCAATGAAGCTTTGCTAGATATTCTCAATGATATACTTCTGCATTTTATAGGAGATGATGGAGTTATCTTTACAAGATTTACATTATCTCTATCGCTATTACCACTTAAAACTTGATTAGAAACTAATGCGGTAGAGCTTCCATGTGGGACATCGTCTCCATTTATTTCATATTTAATATCTATAGCATCGCTTGTGTTATCGGCAAGATATTCTATCAATACTTCATATATTTTTTTATTTGTGTTTGGTAATGCAAAATCATCATCTTTTGTAGTGATTATAAATCCAGAATGAGATGTATCGGTAAATGTCATTTTATACAAATCGCAATCATTAGAACCACTAGTATTTTCATCTCCATATAAAAGAATACCTCCATGTGATAGTATTTTACCATTAGAACTATCTTCTATCTCATTGCCAATAAAAGTTATCATGTTAGATAAATTAGTATTACTACCACCCGGTATTTCCCAATTTGGAGCAGTAGTTAATGAAAATCCTTTAGTCCAACTTTGAGTTTCAAAATCATACATCATTGTATCAGAAGCTTCTACTGGAGAATTAACTAATAAAAGTTTATTGGAATTAGAATCCCATCCAATTAACGGGCCATATGTAGTATCATAAAAGCTAGTTGTCCATTCAGATTTACTTATTTTTTGGCCTAATAAATTTATTGGTCTGTTATCAACAAATAAATATACTCCAGATTTACTTGCCCAAGATACTCCTAAATCTGTTGTTACAACTGAATGAGGAGATATTACACCCATTCCAGAATGTTTACTTATTAATCTCCAAGCAGCTTCATTTGGATTGGAAATATCAATTAAATACAATGAATTCTTTTTAAATGCAAACAATACACCATTAGAGTATGCTAAAGCTGTAAAGCTATCACCATCATTTCCAGCAATTTCTAATCTATATGAAGAAGGAAATGTATCATACTTACCAACAGGTGTATAAAATATAGCATCTCCCATTACCCTTGCTATTCCTGTTGTAGGGTCAATATATTTAACATTGGCAACAAATGTTCTTTGACTTGCTACAACTGATGTAAAATATCCGTAACCAGCAACAGAACCAAAAGATAATGCATATTCATTTGAAGAAAAACCATTCAAGTTTTCGTAACTTTCAATGCTCATTTTCTTTATATTATATTGTTTACTTATAAATCCTCTAAAATTTGTATTAGTAAATCCAAGTCCACTATCTCCACCAGAATCAGCATCTCTTACAGTTCCTTCTGACCATTCATCATAATTGTCTATTGTTGCTAATCTTGTACCTCCTTGAGCTCCAGCACTGCCTGTCCTAAAATCCATATCTAATAATAATGACCAAAAATTGTTTGTACCTGCTTTTCTTGTATATACACGACCACCAATCAATCTCTGATTAATTAATGTAGCATTCTCACTAGCATTGTTAATACCACTAACATGAGCTTTTACATATAATGTTTGTAATGCATCAATAGTTATATTATCTCCATTTAATTTTTCAAGTTTTGATTCTTGATTCCCTTCATATACAAAACTTTGAGCAAATTCATATTCTCCAGATTCCCAAGCCCCTTCTTCACTTCCTTCACTTTGATATGCTTCCAATAATATTCCATCGCCAGGGTAAGGATATATTTCAAAAGCTCTATTATCCCAAACAGCTACGCTATTTGTTGTAGTCGTAAGTGATTGGTCAGCTGTAGTTACATTCGTAATTTTCCACGGGTCATTAGCATCTGTATCATATGCTATTAACCATCTACTATCACTCGCAGCTTGCGTTACTGGGTTTACATCTGAGTCATCATGTTGAGTAGACCATCCTTGAAAATTTTCAGAGATTTCTTTTTTAGTCCAAGTCCCAGAACCTATGTCTGTACCAAATACTACCTTTTTCAAAACAAATGTATTAGAATCTGTAATTGATTCAATAGTATGACTCCCATTATACATGCCAGCATTTGTTACTATAATTACATCACCAGCAGAACGACCATGGCTTGAACTAGTAGCTGTTGCTTTTCCGCTAGTACTAGACCAAGCTGTAATACTTCCAGTTGCAGCTGCTGTTGATGGATGAGCTAATACTGTAGCAGAAGAGGCTGCTGCATTTGCTGTGCCACTTAAAGATGGTGATACAAATCCAACTGTCGGTTTTCTTAAATCATTAGATAAAGAAAGCCATTGTTCTGTTATAGATACTCCAAGTAGTTTTTTATCAGGCCCTATTCTACCAAACCATTTAGTAGTGGAACTACCACTAAAAGAAGCATCAGAAACCCTTAAAGCTCCATCAGCATAATAAAATTCAAATTGAGTTGTAGAATTACTACCTAAATCAATAACGCCAGAATTTAATTCATGGTCATTGCTATCGTCATCATATCCGTATAAATCAACTTCACCATTAGCTTTATCACCTATGCATATATATTCACTTTCTCTAGCGGCTATGGTGTCCGCAGCTGCTCCCCAAGAATAATCTGATTTAAAAGAAAAAAGACCTCTGCCGGGAGGAATGGTTGCAGAATGGTCTGTTATACCGCCTATTTTTGGACTTCCACCTCCAGAACCAGAAGGTTGAGCTGTTCTTATTAATCCTTTTCTATCAACAGTCACACCACGAGCTTCTACAAGCTCTGTATCGTCTATGTCTTTTGGATTTGTTTTTGAATTTAATCCACCTGAAAAGTTTCTATATACTTTGTACTTTTTAGGCATTTCACTACTTAATATTTTCTTTTAGCAGCTCTATTTGCTTTTTTTCTAGCAGGCCCAGTTTTGCTCATTCTTTTTTTGAAAGCTTTTTTAGGTTCTTTTTTATACTTTTTTCTTGCTGGCATATTATATTCCTAATCTAGTTGCAATTTTATCAACTTTTTGTTTCATTAATTTATTCTCTTCTAATAAATATGCGATAAATTTTCCATAATTCTCAATCGTTTCAGTATTATCTTTATTAGACTTTGTATCCTTCTTAGAGGATGTTTTTTTAGCAGCAGGCATTACTTACCTTTAAATACACCTTCTAATACATCTGTTACTACGTCAACAATCTTTTCAAAAAAGATTTGTTCTTTGTCTTCAGATACAAATGGAATATCAATCCTTTTATTGATTGCACTTGCAATCTTTTCTGTCATTTCATCAGAACCAAGATGATTAACAGCTTCTTCTCTCATTTTCTCTGCTTGAGCTTCAGCTAAGTCAATTAGCATTTTCTTTAAGTCCATTTATGACTCCTTCATTTTCTTTGCTTTTAATATTAAATAATATATATTGATTGCAAACATTATACACATCAATACACCAGATATTATATCTGTATAGTAAACAAGACCTAAGCTTGTACTAATTCCACTAACCTTCAGACTGTCCATTTCTTAACCCTGATATTTCATCTCTTAATTTAGACATTTTTTCATTATGTTCAATCTTCATTTCTAAAGCTTGCACTCTTAACTCCATTTGATACCACCCCCAAGCAATCGCTCCTAGTAGACTGATAATATTTATTGCAAATTTCATATCTATTTTAATGCCGCCCATTAATTCTACTCATAGAACCTTTTAATTCTGATACTTGATTATCAAGGTCATTTATTTCTTTAGTAATAGCATCAAACTTTCTATCCAGCTTGTCATCTGATTGATTCCACCTGTTAATAAGTTTAATAACCATCCCTTCCATATTTTCTAATGTTTCACTTTGACCTTTATTCTCAACTTTTAAATTTTCTAATGTTTCTTGTTGCTTTGCTGATTTATTAGATAAAGATACAACAAGATATACAAACATTGCTCCAACAACGCCTATCATTCCAGCTTCGCCATATACTGCCATAAAATCCATTATTTCTTCTTCTTTTTATTTGTTAGTTTTTGATACCATTTTAATTCTTCTTCCATTTCTTCATATCTTTGTTGTTCTTCTACGATATGTTTTTGTACCAATTCTGTAATAGTTGTATTGGCTTCATCGAAATTTCTTTCGAGGTTTTTAATGCGAGTTTCAATCTGCCAATAACCATAGACAAACATTCCAATGAGTATAGC
>TARA_R100001594_G_scaffold14803_4_pt1 | contig 13583 bp, 14 predicted proteins | sample TARA_R100001594 | Tara Oceans TARA_R100001594 (sample SAMEA2622752) | marine metagenome | biome: marine biome (ENVO:00000447); feature: marine epipelagic mixed layer (ENVO:xxxxxxxxx); material: "saline water (ENVO:00002010), including plankton (ENVO:xxxxxxxx)" | depth 150 m | reverse complement strand
TATATATATGATAAATAATGAAGTAGTAACGATAGACACAAATAACTTTAGTGCAATGGCTAAAGCTATGGGCATATCCAATGAGCGTAGTGAGGTCACTGATACAAAGAAAGCTAGTACACTAGCACGTGTCAGACTAAACCATAAACCTGTAATGGGTGAGGTAGAGGTCAATGGTAAGACTATCAATGCAGAAACATTGTCTGGTGGGTCTTATAAAGTAGAAGTACCTAATGGTCCTACCTATCTAGGTAAGTCTGCAATCATTAGACCTTTCATGCAGAGGTTTATGTACAAGCGTTTCATACCTGCTGTAGGCAATGGCAAGGCTAACTATAACAAAACTGTTATGGCTGACAGTCTCAACGTAGACTTGAAGGATAACTATGGTGGCTTTAACTGTGGTAAACCGTCAGGTTGGATTGAGGACTTCAAAGCTTTACCAAAAGCACAGCAAGACCTAATCAAATCCTGTAAACGAGTACGAGTTATCTTTGGCACAATCGAATTGGTAGAACCACATGACGAGAATGGCAAGCCTATAGACTCACTAGAGCCTATGCCCTTTATCTGGGAAGTGGACAACAGGGATGCATTTAAAATATTTGGTAAGGCTTTCTCTGATCTAGCTAAAGCTAAGAGGTTGCCACCACAGCATACTATGGTCTGTACTTCTGAAGAAGTAAAGGACGCATCCTTTCAGTATTACTTACCACAGGTTAAGCTTGACTTGACTAAGACTATTGAGCTTAACGATGCAGATCAAGAGATGTTTGCTGATCTTATGTTGTGGGTACAAAACTATAATGAGTACATACTTAACGAGTGGACAACTAAGATGAACAAGGACGATGATTTAGATAAAGATTTAGTCGATGACTTTATTGATATTGAATCAGAAGAGCTTGTCTAATGAATCATCCTGCAGAAATGGCAATACACCAGTACATGTCTGATGCAGCCAATGGAAAGTCCTCTATCTCAGAGGACACCATTCGGCAGATAGGTCAGGACGTAATGGAAGCTATGCAACGTCAATTCGGGGGTGGTAACAAAAGGGATGAATTTAGTCTACGTATGTCTAATGTAGGCAGACCAACATGCCAACTCTGGTTTGATAAGAATGAGCCAGAGAAGGCACTCCCTAAATCCACTACATTTGTAATGAACATGATGCTAGGAGATATAGTAGAGGCTGTATTCAAAGGCATCCTAAAGGAAGCAGGAGTTAAGTATGAAGAGCCTGAACAAGTTTCTCTTGACTTGGGAGAGGATAGTATTAGCGGAACATATGATCTTGTTATTGACGGTGCTGTTGATGATATTAAGTCGGCATCCGATTGGTCATACCGCAATAAGTTTACTTCTAGTGAAACATTAGCCGATGGAGATTCTTTTGGTTATGTATCACAGTTAGTAGGCTACGCTAAAGCATCTGACAAAAAGCTTGGCGGTTGGTGGGTAGTTAATAAAGCAAACGGTGACTTTAAATACGTACCTGCCTCTTCAATTAACGAAGAGGAAGAGCTTGAAAAAATTAAACAGACTACCCATATAGTAAATAGCAACAAGTTTGAACGTTGCTTTGAACCTGAAGTAGAATATTTTAGAGGCAAGCCAACAGGCAACACCGTGTTAAATAAAAACTGTAGGTTCTGTTCATATAGACAGGCGTGTTGGGATATAACTGAACGTCCTGCTGTAAAGTCACAAGCTAGAGAACCTAAAATGGTTTCCTACATAACATTAGGAAAGGAGTATGTATGATGGAAGCAGAAGAACTAGAAGCGTTAGCTTCAAACATAAAGGAATTAGAGATGCAGCTTTCTCAGGCTCGTAAGGAGTATAGAGAAAAACGCACTGCTAATTTAAGGAGTGCCATTGAAGCAAGAGCAGAGGCAAATAAAGCCGTACAAGAGGAGCTTAAAAATCTTGGATACACAAGCCCTACTGCTATGTTTAGAAACCCTTGGTTTAACGTCTAGTGGACGCTAAACAATTCATTGCAGCACGTAAGTATGGATACCGTAGTGGTCTTGAGCTAAAGATAGCTGACTATTTAAAACAACAGAAATGTAAATATAAATATGAAGCCTTGAAGATTGAATGGGAAGACCTTACATATAGAACCTACACTCCTGATTTCGTGCTGTACAATGGCATTATCATAGAAACAAAGGGTATGTTTACGGCTGCAGATAGAAAGAAACATCTTGCTATTAAGAAGCAACATCCACAGCTAGACATACGCTTTGTTTTTGAAAATAGTAATCGTAAACTACGAAAGGGAGCAAAGACTAGGTACTATCAGTGGTGTAACAAGCACGACTTTGATTATTATGATCGCATCATTCCAGAAGAATGGTTAAAAGAAAAAGGAAAAGACAAGCATCCAAAGTTTATAAAGTTTTCTTGTCCTAAAATAAAAAGGAGATTTCAATGAAAGGTAAAACATTTTTAAGTATAGAACAGGAAGACTTTGCTATACGTTTACAACCTAAACTTGACCAAAATAAAAAGTGGACAGGAGAAGTGGTAGTTGGTATAGTAGTAGATGATAATAATCCTTTGGACGATAATGATTACGGCAATATGCTACAGTTTACAAACATGTTATGCTCTTGTGTAGGTTTAATGGAAGATGATAAAGAGTTTAGAGAAGCTGTCTATGAATACTATGAAGAGCAACAAAAAGAAGACGAGGCTATTAGACCTATAATTGTAAAGGACGCAAACTCTAATGTAATTAGATTAAACTTCAACACTAGAACAGATGGGAGTGCTTAATATGAAAGATAAAACAGATATGGTAAACAGTCCACCACACTATAATCAGTACGGCATAGAATGCATACAGGCTATCAAAGCCTCTATGTCACACTTAGAATTTTGTGGTTATTTAAAGGGCAATTCTATGAAATATCTTTGGAGATACAGATACAAAGGTAAACAAAAAGAAGACCTAGAAAAATCACAATGGTATCTTTCTCTTTTGATAGAAGAAATAGAAGAGGCGGAAGATGTCAATACGAGTTAAAGTTTATCTTGTCCTTGACATAGATGAAGAGGACTACCCTGTTCCTTCTGACGGTATGGTTGACGAAGAAATAGAACACGGCATCGAAGAGTACATCTATGATATAGATGGTATTAGATTAAAATCAATTAAAACAATAATGGAGTAGAATAAATGAACAATATGCTACCGACAGACTATCAAAACTTTATAGCTACGTCACGTTATGCTCGTTGGCTAGACGATGAGGGGCGTAGAGAAACATGGAGTGAGACAGTCTCACGCTATGTAGACTACATGCATGACAAAGTTAAGTTTTCTAAACAAGATAAGCACGACATAGAACAAGCTATACTAGGACTAGAAGTTATGCCCTCTATGAGAGCACTAATGACTGCAGGACTAGCTTTAGATAGAGATAATACTGCAGGATATAACTGTAGTTATCTTCCTGTTGATGACCCTAAGTCTTTCGATGAAGCCATGTACATTTTACTTTGTGGTACAGGTGTAGGCTTTTCAGTAGAGCGAGAACATATAAACAAACTACCAGAGATACCAGAGAAGTTGTTTAAAAGCGACACTACAATAGTTATTAAAGACAGTAAAGAAGGGTGGGCTAAAGGTTTACGACAGCTAATTGCCTTACTGTATGCAGGAGAGATACCCACGTACAACGTCAGTAAAGTTAGACCTGCAGGAGCTAGACTTAAAACATTTGGCGGTAGAGCTAGTGGTCCTGCTCCTTTGGTTGACCTGTTTAACTTTACAATTAATCTGTTTAGCAACAATGCAGGTAAAAAACTAACAAGCTATGACTGTCATAGCCTTATGTGTAAGATAGGTGAGGTTGTAGTTGTAGGTGGTGTACGTAGATCAGCTATGATTTCACTGTCTAATTTATCTGACATACGCATGAGACAGGCTAAGTCAGGGCAGTGGTGGGATACTGCACCACACATGGCGTTATCTAACAACTCTGTTTCGTATACAGATAAGCCTGATGCTGAAACATTTATGAGAGAATGGACATCTCTAATTGAATCTAAGTCTGGTGAACGTGGTATCTTCAACAGGGTTGCTGCCAAGAAACAAGCAGAGAAAAATGGTAGACGAGATTCTAACTACGAGTTCGGCTGCAACCCATGTTCTGAGATACTGTTACGTCCATATCAGTTTTGTAATTTAACTGAGGTAGTTATACGTTCTACAGATACAAACAAAGAATTGTCTCGTAAAATACGATTAGCTACTATCTTAGGTACAGCACAAGCTACGCTTACTAAGTTTCCTTATCTTAGAAAAGTATGGACAGATAATACAGAGGAAGAAAGACTCTTAGGTGTATCACTTACAGGTATTATGGATAATGTTTTAACCAACGGCAAAGACGAATATCTTTGCGATAGGCTACGAATGTTAAGACAGGTAGCTGTAGACACAAACAAAGAGTATGCTAAGAAGTGGAACATACCACAATCAACAGCTATTACCTGTGTTAAACCTAGTGGCACTGTATCGCAGCTATGTGATAGTGCAAGTGGCATACATGCTAGGCATAGTGAATACTACATTAGAACTGTGCGTGGTGATAACAAAGACCCACTCACTAAGTTTATGGTTGATATGGGTGTACCAAATGAGCCTGACGTTATGAAGCCTGATGCCACTACGGTATTTAGTTTTCCTATGAAGTCACCTGATAATTCTACTACACGTAATGACATGACAGCAGTAGACCAATTAACTATGTGGCTTATGTATCAACAGGAATGGTGTGAGCATAAACCTAGTTGTACTGTTACAGTACGTGACCATGAGTGGATGGACGTAGGTGCATTTGTCTATAGGTACTTTAATGAAATGTCAGGTGTGTCATTTTTACCACACTCAGATCATGTTTATCAGCAAGCACCTTATCAAGAATGCACAAAGGAAGAGTACCATGCTATGCTAAAAAACAGTCCTGAGAACATTGATTGGAATAGACTGATGGATTATGAAAAAGAAGACACCACAGCAGGTAGTCAAACCTTTGCCTGTAGTGGAGATGTGTGTGAAATTGTAGATATAGGAGCATAGCATGAGAAACAATAGAACACGATACAAATTAGGTAAGTATGACGCACCCCTTATAATACAATTCAAGAGAGGAGTAGATGATTTCTATCGGGGTAAAATAAAAAACCCCTTTCACAAAGACACGATGCAATATCGTGAATGGGAAAGAGGCTTTAATAAAGCTTACTTTGACAAACTCAGAAAGGTACAGAAACATGAGCAGAACAGGACTACTGCCAGAGCATGAACAAGCATTACAAGAAGAAGTTAATCAATGGTTAAAAAGGAGATACCCAATGGATTTTAATTCATATCAAAGAGTCGCAAAGACAACAGCAATTTATCCTGCAACACACAAGGTAATCTATCCTGCACTAGGACTTGCAGGAGAAGCAGGGGAGGTAGCTAATAAGGTTAAAAAGTTGGTGAGGGATGGCACAAGTTCTTTGCCTAAAGATTGGAAAGAACAGATTGCCTCAGAGATAGGCGATTGCCTTTGGTACTGTGCTAATCTTGCTGAAGATTTAGGCATATCTCTTGGAAGGATTGCATCAGAGAATGAAACTAAACTAGCACAAAGAAAAAAGAAAGGCACGATAGGTGGAAGTGGGGATAGCAGGTAGTTATTTCATTTTTAATTTACTACCGATGCCTACTAATCTACCTAAATCTTTTAAGTCTGAAGGGTCTGCTTCTCTATTATACTTACGAAAAAATAATTGAGAAGCACCCTGCCTTTGAAAGGATGTAAGTTTTCTATAGTTATATTGCATCATTTGATATTTTGGTCTTTCAGACTTTGCAAATTTACCCATACTTATATTACTTCTAATTTTACTTACGGTTTTATTTACATACTCTTTGACATATAAATCTATATGTTTTCTTTCAGAAAACTTTTCTTTATATTCAGGACTACGTTTAGCGTAGTCTTTTTTCATTTGTTTTTCTAATCTTTTTGCACCATCTACTATACTAGGTAAAGCTACTTGCACAAGACTATCTTCTGTTCTGCGTATGCTAGGCACACGTGATTTACTTCCTAGTCCATATTCAGTAAAGCCAAAGCTCTTTAGATACTCTCCTTCTTCAGAGTCTTTTTCTGTTATATTAATACCGCCTAGTAGTCTAGCAAAAGGAGCAACACGTTCTCTTGATTCTCCTTCTCTAAATATACCACCTCTAAATGGTGCTTCTTCTTCTGTTTTAGGAGAAACAAAACCACGTTGCCTAAGAGGTCTAACTACTTCTTTCTTACTTATAGGTAAATAATAATTATCTGTGCCTAATTTCCAAACATCATCACCACCTAGTTCAGGGTCTTCAGCTAGGTCCATGTATGATAGAGGTCTCCCACCCATAGCTCTTTGTACTTCTATTCCTTGTGCTACTGGTATTGCCCACGATGATAGGTACTGACCTAATGCTTTACCTGTAAACCTACTGATTCTTTCTTGTAATAATAAGTCTGAACTACCTGCAGCTAAAACGCTTATGTCTTCTATAATAGAGTGTCCTACACCTGTTCTTATATTTGTTCCTGCAAAAGTTTCAGTAAACTCTTTCATGTTAAAAAAAGAACCAAATGTACCATTACGCAATCTTTTAACTGCTTCTCCTACGTATAAGTATTGACGCAAAGGAAACTGTGGTGTTGTATCTATTTCTCCACCTTCTATGTTTAACATTTCACTTGGGAGTTTTTTATAATCAGATGGTGCGTCATCACTCATTCTGTACTGTATAAAACCAATAGCTGTTGCCCAACCTAATGTATTACGAGTAATTTTTTCTCTGTCTCTAGCTGTAAGATTTTTATAGCTCTTTGGATTAAGAGTAAGCTGTCTATCAAATTTATCCTCTGCCTCTTTAAGTTGTTTTTGTAACTTTGTTTTTTCTGCAGGGGTCTTAGCTAAAGTTAGTTTCCTTGTTATTGCTTTTATTTCATCAGGATATAGAGCACGTTTCATAGTTCCACTAATAGCTTTTGTAAGAGGAACACTTGCACCTGCACCGTATGTTGCTATTAGTTCTATAGAGTTAAACATAAATCTAGGAAAAGGAATAATTACTGTTAAACCATTCTCAGTTATAAACTGCGTCATGTCTCTAAAGAACTTGATGTCTGGTTGTTTTGCATATGTTATGTCGAGTGCTTTACGAGTTGCTTCGTCCATAAGCTGTTCAAAAGACATAGCATCAGGTCTACTAGGTCTTACTGTAGGAGCATTTTTTATTACGTCATTAATCTTTCCTTCATTCATAAGATCAAATAAGTCTGCACCATCCCATTCTCTACGCATTAGCCTTTGAAGCTCACCAAAAAATACAGACCTACGAACAGCAAATTCTTGCACCCTATTAGGAATATTTAAAAAGTCTACAACGTCCTCTGCTCTTTGCAAAGTAAATTCAAGTTTACCTATTTCATCTCCCTCTACTCTACCTGTCTTTCTTCTTATTTCATTTAATTGTCCTAGCAAGTTTTGACTATACTTTTCCATGCCTTCTTGTTCAAATAAAAAGTCAGCGTATTGTTTCATAGCTTTATTGTTTCTGAGTAGATATTTAGTTTGAGACAAACTATCCATAAAGTTTCGTGGAGAAGCTAATGTTTTTAGTCCTTTACCTATACCACCTTCTACTGCATCTTGTAGTGCAGCATCCATAATATTTCCTATAGACTCAAGTGGTGATCTAATCATAGCTGAAGTTAAGTTACGTGCTGCGGTAGCTATACTTGAAACCATAGAACCTCGTCTTAGATTTTCTACACGCATTACAAACTTTCTTATTTTTCCTTGTTGCTCTAGTGCATCTTGAGCCTGTTGACTTATTTTTAAATTCTTTGGTCTTGCTACACCTTTCAATGCACCAAACTTCTGCAAGCCTCTACCAAATTCTGAACCTTGTCCTACAACTACCAACATAAAGTCTTCAAATGATAGATTAAATTTAGCAAGAGTATCAATAAGTTCTTCAGGTGGTAGTAGCTCTTTAGTAACAGTAAGATCAAATAAGTTATCTATAACTTTACCGTCTTTAAATGGGTCTTTTTTACCAGACTTTATTGCTTTATCTCTTAGGTCTGCTGCAACAGCTATGACCCTATCAAAGTATTCTTCTCTCATAAATGGAGTAATAAGTTCTTCATTTGTACGAGTAGAATCAAAGTCTATTTCTGTATCTTTTTTATTTGCATTTCTTTTTCTAATAAGATCAAAGTCATCTGCATTAGCTATTAGTATTTCTTCTCTATATAATCTATACTTTGCATCATCTTTACCTATGATGTTGCCCTTTGCATCTTTCTTAGTTACGTCTTTACCTGTTACCTCTTCAAATTCTTTAAGCATACGTTTAGATAATTCTCTATTACCTTCCGATACTTTTTTTGCTCTTAGCTTTGCTAACTTTGTTTCTTCATCTGTATTTGCTCTAGCTCTTTTAATGTCAAACTTTTTTTGTTTTACTTTTGCTTGTTTAATATCAGAGTTTATAGCCTCTTTAGTTGGTGGTTTATTTTTTGCTATAGCATCTTCTAACTGTTCCTCTATGGCATCTCCCTCTTGCATTGTCTTTTCACTGACCTTGCCATTTTCTATTATTTCATCTCTAGCTTTTCTGCTATTTTTTAGTCGTTTAGCACTTAAAAATATAACGTCAAATGCAGCACCAAAGATAGCACCCTCGCCTACATTTCTTAATCTATTGGCAAGTTTGCTATCGTCCATATCTGTTGCTAAGTAGTCGGGTATTATCTTGTTTAAAGCAGGTACTTCTTTTAATATTGCCGACATGTTATCTTCCATTGGATCAAATACAGTACCTTCAGTTATAGCTCCTGCTACAACAGACCCTTTAAATCCTTTACCTAATCCTAAAGCTCTACGTGTTAAAAGAAAGCCAGTACCAAATTGACTTATATCTCTAACTATTTGTCCTGTTACAGTTTCTAAATCGTCTTCTATAAGATCGGCTCTAAACACAGCGTCTGTAAGAGTATCTCTCATATTCATAACGCCATCAGCCATTGCCTGTTCAACACTGTCTCTATTCATAAGACGTATGCCTTTTTCTACTTCTTCTGTTCTAGGATCATCACCAAAAACTATACGAGGTAGATTTAACTTATCTTCAATATAGCCTCCTACATCACTCAACATGTCGGCTGTTTGATTAATAGCGTTCTCTGCTCCAACACCTATAGCTTTAAACAGTTCGCCTGACTTAATAGACCCACCAATATCTCGACTTGCTTTCTTTAAAAAACCCTCGTCATTAACTTCTTCTATAGATATAGGCTCTTCGTTAACAGGTATTTCATTTTGTTTCTTTAGTTCTTCCTCTAGTTTTTTTCTTTTCTCTTCTTCTTTTTTCTCTTCAGACATAGGCTGTGACCCACCCATGCCTCGCATGGAGGGTTTCATATAATTAAAGCCACCAGAAACTTGTGTGTTTATAGTGTTTGTTTTATTTCTTTCTGATGGTTTTACATAAGTAAATGTCATGGATAACTATACTTCCAATTATTGCCTTCCCAACTTGCTGCAGCACTACCTCCCCAAATAATATTATCTGTTTGACCATCATTATTTTTTATTATTACAACCGTATTTTTATCTGCATCAATATTTGCAATAGCTTGATTTTGCTCTTCATCAGACATTCCTGTAAAATCAAATGTTTGTGTATCTTCACTTGAAGTAAATTTAATTTTTCTTTCTAAAGCAGAGTTTTTAAGAGTTTGTATATCTGCCAATGCTCCTGCACCTATTGAGTTAGGTTTATAATTAGATTCTCCTAGTCTGTCTTTAAGTATTTTATCTTGTGTTTCTAAAGCAAGAAGATAATCAAATATATTAGCATCTAACATAGTTGCACTTTCTAAAAAATCACCTCTGCTATTTACTGTTCCAAAGTCTGCTCCCTCAAGACCTGCAGATTTACGTGTTTGTGTATATAGTAATCTTATTTCATCGTCTTCCATAGGATTACCTGCATCAGGAATATTACCTAATATAGACTCTTGCACTTTAGTTAGTTCTGCTATTCGTTTTTGTACCTCTGCTCTAGCTTCTGTACCACGTGTTTTTTCTAATTGAAGTTGTGCTTGTGTAAGTTTTACACTTGTAGCGTCATACCATGTATCTAGGTCATCATATTTTGTAGGACCATAACTAAACTTCATAGTATTTGCAATGTCTTCAACAGATTGTCCAGTGTCTCCAGATATACCCCACATAACTCTAGCAGATCGTTCAGGATGTAATTCAAGTTGTGAAAGCGTAGAGTCATACATCTTTTGTCCTGCTTTAGCTGCTTGTGCAGCCTCTGTGTCATTAAAACCTAAAGCTTTATATGATGAAATTAATTGATCTGTTTGTCTTTTTAATGCCCTATTTTCAGAAGCTATTTCTCTAGCTTCAGCCTGACTGCTAGTAAACTCTGAAATCTTTTTACGCATTTCTAAGTCACGCTCTGCATCTTCTCTATCTGTTATTGTTTTAGTTGCTTGTTTTGCAAAGCCACCTAGCAACGAACCAAAGTCTAATCCCATTACATTACTCCTCTAGCCATCAACCCTTTTCTCATAGGCTGTTCTTCTACTTCTTCGGGGGGTTTAACAGTTTCTTCTTTTTCCTCTAGCTTCTCTTCTGCTTTCTTTAGTCCTCTGGTGGCAGCAAGAGTTTCTAAAATACTATTGTCCTCTTTTTCATCTAGTCCTGTAACGTACTTAATGTCAGCTTGTTCAGCTACAAGTTCCATTAGCTCCATAAGATATGGACTAACTAACATACCTACATCTATGGTATGAACACCTTCCATTACGGCACTTAAAATTATTGAGTTTGCTATTACGGTAAGAGGTATTTCCTCTTCCATAATAGATATTAAATCACCTGCCATCTTAGGGTCAGTAAGTTTTTCTGTGTAATACTCTACAGCTTCATCTGCTCTTGCTATAGATGGGGGATTCTGCCAAGGGCGTGAACCCATTTCAGATGTTAGTCCTTCTCCCGGAATTGCAGCATTAAACATTTTTTTCCTCTCTTAACATTTCAATAGCTTTTAAAATAAAATCAACAGGCTCTTCTTTATCTTTACTTTGTGGGGTAGATCGTCTTGCATAGTCAGGCTTTCTTTGCATGAGTCCTTTTGCTGCAACGGCATCTCTAGGGTCTACTACTTTTTTAAACTGCATACCTTTTTTCTTACGTATCTTACGCATATTCTTGGTACTTTGTTTTGCAGGGTTTAATCTTGATGTCATTATATTCTCCTAAAATCCAAACAGCTTTGCAATAAATCCACCTATTGCACTTGAGTTTGCAGCCTGTCTTTCTTTATCTGCTGCAGCTATTTGAGCATCAGCTTGCAACTGCGTCATAGCAATCTGGGTCATTCTGTCCTGCTCAGACTCTGACGTTTTCCATGCACGTTCTGATTCATCACTAAAGTATTGCCACAGATTTTGATAGGCTTGATTAGATATATTAAGTATAGCATTTGCATTAAGCTCATTGGCTCTGTTAATAGCTGCCGTATCAATCGTTGCTATTTGTCTACGCCATGCTGCATTGTTTTGTGCTATAACAAGTTGATTTTGTGCATTAAACTGGTCACGTTGATTAAGCATACTAGAATTAAACTGTTCTATTGTATTAGCTTGACCTGCATTAAACTGCTCCATTGCGTTCAACTGTGACGTATTAAACTGTTGCACCTGTGCCTTTAAGTTTTCAAAGAATTGGTTTGTTTGATTCTCACTTGTAGCATTAAACTGTTGTGCAGCATTAGCTGCTGATTGGTCAGAGAACAATGCACCTATACGTTGCTGTGTTTTAAATAACTCAACCTGTTGTCTATTCTCCATGTTTGCCATGTCAATCTGCAAAAATGTCTGAGCGTTCATAACCTCTGCTTGTTGTCTATTATTTAAATTAGCCATATCTAAGTTAGCTAAAGCACTAGCTTCTGCAAGAACAAGAGCCTGTCTATTATTTAAATTAGCTAAGTTCATAGAGTTTACAAGTCGGCTATTTTCTAACACAATCTGTTGATCTGCACTAAACTGCATATTAGCAGCATTTTCAACTTTAGCAGCGTTCATAACTTTAGCTTGAAAGTCTTGGTCAAAATCTATTTGCAGAAACTTAGCACGTTGTTCCGCTTTAAACAGTGCCATCTGTTGTTTATTACCTGCATCTATCTGAGCAATAGGTAATGCAGATTCCATTGCTGCCTGTATAACTGCCTGTCCTGCCATAGAGGAAGCACTAAGACCACGTTGAGCCATAATTTGATTTGCTCTACGCATACCACCTGCAGCCCATGAGGGGGTTTCGCCACCCTCAAACTGTGCCATAAGAGATGACAGTTCATCCTGTACAGAAGCAGCCTGTACCTCTCCTGTACCGAATGTGTCTGCTACTCTTTGTTGGTCAACAGAACTTAGTCCTTGATAACCTTGTTGAATTAGTTCATCTTCTCCAACAGTTCTTGTAGGAGCATCTGTTAGGTCTACACCATCTCTTTGTATTAGGTCAGCCGTACCCTGTGCTGCATCTAAATCTGATACAGCAGAGGTTGTCTGTTGTTGTGCATCTATCTGTAATCTTGGATCGGTGGCATCAACCTGTTCTGTTGATAACTGTGCAAGTGCGTCTTCTGTACCCTGTTTAACACGTTCAGCATCATAGGTAGAAGTATCTGTTTGTGTAGGTTGTGCTACAGGTGCTGCAGGTGTAGCTGTTGCTGTTGTAGCGGTGGGTGCAGGTCCAGTGACTGTTCCTGTATCTTGAGCAACAAACTGTTCAGGTGTTGTTTCTATTTGTGTAGCTTGTTGTTCTGCTCCTGTTGGTAATGTGGGGTCAGTCATGCGTTGCATAGTTGCACCCTCTATTGTCTGAGGAGTTGTATCTGCACCTGCCTGTTGATCCTGATCTCCTGCACCTGCCTGTGCCTGTGCGTCAGCTTGAGCCTGTGCTGCGGCATCGGCATCTGCTTGTGCTTGTGCTGCCTGTGCATCAGCTTCAGCTTTAGATGCTCTAGCTGCAGCCATATCTGCTTCAAACTTTTTAGCTGCGGCAGTTACAGATTGTCTATTTCCTCTACTTGCACTAGAAGGTAAAGCTACTCCTAGTGCTTCAGCTTCAGCTTTTGCATCTTTATCTATTCTAACTGCATATTCTTTACTCCCACCAGAACCTTTTCCTATTACTCTTGATACGTCACCGCCATAAAGGAAGTTTTGTCGTTTAGCCATTTGATTAGCAAACGATTTAAATCTAGCATATTGCATCTTCTTAGCAGGGTCAGCATTAATTATCTTTTCAGCTTCATCCGTCTGTGCATTAGGTGGAATACCAAAGTATTCGTATATTTTCTTTTTTCCAACTTCTGTAAATGCTACTGCCATTTATTTTATTCCTTGCTCAATACTCTATCTAGTTTATCTTCTACTCTGTGTAATGCGTCAACAACAACCTTCATGTCATCTCGC
>TARA_R100001594_G_scaffold39375_3_pt1 | contig 13591 bp, 16 predicted proteins | sample TARA_R100001594 | Tara Oceans TARA_R100001594 (sample SAMEA2622752) | marine metagenome | biome: marine biome (ENVO:00000447); feature: marine epipelagic mixed layer (ENVO:xxxxxxxxx); material: "saline water (ENVO:00002010), including plankton (ENVO:xxxxxxxx)" | depth 150 m | reverse complement strand
AGAATCTTCAGCTTACCCAGCAAACCCAGATTCAGAATATGGGTGGGAGAAGCTTTTTAGCGAAAGATTATATTTAGCTTATAATAGAAATTATAATATACCTGTTAGAGTTGCTCGCTTTCATAATATATTTGGTCCACTAGGCACGTGGGAAGGTGGTAGAGAAAAGGCTCCTGCGGCTATCTGTAGAAAAGTAATTCAGTCCAACGGTGAAGTTGAAATCTGGGGATCCGGAGAACAAACAAGAAGCTTTTTATATATTGATGAATGTGTTGAGGGTATACGACGTGTAATGGAATCAGAATTTAGCGAACCAGTTAATATTGGTTCCGATGAGATGGTTACAATTAATGAGCTAGTAGATATTGCCAGTAGCGTTGAAGGAAAAAATATAACTAAAAAACATATTGATGGTCCGTTGGGTGTTGCCGGTAGAAATTCAGACAACAAACTTATTAAAGAAAAGATTGGATGGGCTCCAAATTATCCATTATCTAAAGGTATAGAAAAAACGTATAAATGGATAAAGTCGCAGCTTGAAGATAGCTAAAATGCACTACACTATTACTACACCCTGGTTTGGAAGGACTGGTAACAATATACAATCAATATCTAATGCTATATACTTTTGTCGCTTAAAGGGTTTTAATTTTCATTCCCCGCCAAATAGTTTTATAGAAGAATTTTCTGAAAATTTTGGAACAGAATCTAATATTTCCTCTCCATTTTTTACTATAAAAGATTTAAATTGTGATAAGCCCTGCTATATTAAGGACGATATAATGTTTTGTGATATTAGTGATTTAAATTCGCAGAGGAAAGATATTTGTGAAACTTTTATATTACCACGGCTAAAGATACCATTACTAAAAGATCCTCTTCCTAGTTCAACTCTCGTTGTTCATATACGTGGCGGTGATATTTTTGATTTTAACCCAGCTTATGTTGGATTTGAAGGTGAGATTGACAATTTTCCAGGAATGATGGTCCAGAACCCTCTTTGCTTTTATGAGAATTTATTTAAAAATTTTAAATCAGTTTTGATAGTAGCAGAGGACTTTTCTAATCCCGTAATAAAACATTTACAAAAGAATAAAAAAGTAAAAGTAGTATCTTCTTCAATTGAAGAAGACTTTTCTTTGCTTTTAAGAGCTAAAAATCTAGCTACTTCAGGCGTAGGGACGTTCGCTATAGCAGCAGCACTCTGTTCTAAAAACATAGAAACCCTTTTTTGTACTAATTTGTTTTATACTCACCACTTAAACCCTACAATGCTTGAAGGTAAAATTAATGTGGAGATTAATAACTTAGAAGGTTATATTAAAAGGGGTGAGTGGAAAAATACATTATCACAAAGAAAATTAATGGTAACATATAAATGTTAATACCATTACTTGAAAATAATCAAACATAGTATATACTATAGTATGGTTATTAAGCAGGGCGTTTACGACGGTAATTTAATTCATAAGCGATTCGCTTATGAGCATTTTCGAAAAGAAGTATCACCATATGGTAATATTGTTGCGTTTAGAGCACCAATGTATGTAAAGGATGCTCTTATCGATCTTGAAGATACTCTAAGCGATGACTTTATTCATAGTCAAGATGCTATTAATTTTTGTTGGGAAATTCCTAACTTAGATCCACTGGGTGCTGTATCATTTCAACGCTTGTTTAATACAGCAGTAGCAAACATATTAGCTAGTATTATCAACAAGCCTATTGTTGTTGAGGGTGATGATCTTATGGTGCAGGATGAATTTATTGGTAGTGATGAAAAGGTTCGTAAGTCGGGTAAAGTAAGTGTGTCAATTACATACTCTAAAGATGGTATTGCTTTAGGTCATACCGGTATTAATATTGTAGCTGGAGATAAAGCACCAGGATTTGCTTATTCTTCAAACCTAGACAAAAAAGCAGCTAACTTTTTTATTAACACTGTTGTTGAATATTTTAATGCTGAAGTTGCTGATCAGTTTACTGCAACGACGAAAGTTATTGTATGAATTTTTTCCAACTACAAAATAAATTATTTTATTCTAAAAAAGATAATGCTGAGTTTTTAGATACAGAAGGTGAACAAGCATTTGTGCCATTTCTTTTTAATCGATGGCTGTCATTTTATAGTAACGATATGTGTGTGTTTACTAATGAAACACTTAATAAATTCGGAAGTATATTTGATAATAAGCAAGATGCGTATAAATTATATTACCATTTAATTCCTCGACTTAAATGGAAAAAAATCTCTTACATCAAAAAAAAGAAAAAAGAGGAGCAAGAAGTAGATTTAGCTGCAATTGCAAAAAATAAAAATATATCTGTAAGAGAGATAAAAATGTATCTAGATAACTATGAGTAAAGCAATTGTAACCGGGGGCGCCGGGTTTATTGGTTCAAATTTAGTAGACAAACTTGTTGGTAGCTACGACAAAGTAATCATTATTGATAATGAATCAGCTGATTCAAATGAACAGTTTTATTATAATGAACGCGCTGAAAAACACTTATTAAATATTTGTGACTATAAGCACACTCGTCCTCTATATGAAGGAGTTGATTGTGTTTTTCATTTAGCTGCAGAATCGCGAATACAACCAACGCTAGAAAATCCCGTTTTAGCTACACTTACCAATACCTCTGGCACGTGCACTGTGTTACAATGCGCGAAAGAAGCCGGAGTAAAAAGAGTAATATATAGTTCAACTTCTTCTGCGTACGGGCTTAAAAATAAAATTCCGTTGGTTGAAACTATGCCGGATGATTGTTTAAATCCATATTCTGTTACAAAGGTTTCTGGCGAAAAGCTCTGCAAAATGTATACTGATTTATTTGGATTAGAGACAGTTATATTTAGATATTTTAATGTGTATGGTGAACGGCACCCTGTTAAAGGCCAGTATGCACCTGTAATAGGTATTTTTATTAGACAAAAAAATAATGGTGAAAAGCTGACTATTGTTGGTGATGGATCACAAACACGAGATTTTACTCATGTTTCAGATATTGTTAATGCTAATATTTTAGCCTCCTACTTCAATAACAAAAAACCAGTTGGGGAGGTAATTAATTTAGGAACCGGTACAAACAACAGTATTAAAGAAATAGCTGAAATGGTAGGAGGTGACTATACGTTTATTCCAGCTAGAGCCGGTGAGGCGCGTGATACATTGGCTAACACAGATAAAGCTAAAAATCTTCTCGGTTGGAAAGCAAAGATTAGGGTAGAAGATTGGATTAAAACAGCGACTTAGTTAAATAGCCATATGGCAATGGCAAGTATTGATAATCTGGCACCTACGAAGAGCTTAATTGATTTATCTAAACCGGAAAAAGGTGATTTTGGTATAGATGATTATGAGTTGAGTTTTATTTTCGATGATATTCTATTAATCGAGTATGTAGACGAAACACAAGAAGGTGAAATAGAACGTAATGGAATCTTAATTCCAACAAACGCCCTTAATAAGGCCTGGAGAAAGGGTAAAGTAATTTTAGCAGGTCCTGATGCTAAATACGCAAAGGAAGGTGATGTTGTAGTTTTTCCAAACAACATGGGGGTTACTATAAACGGTGTATCTATTACCGGTAAAGGTAGAGTTAAAACTGGCGTATTCTTAAACGAAGAAAGAATGTTTGGAATATGTAAAAAGAAAAATGATAGTCCAAAAAGCGACTCTTGACCCACTCTTACAAACTAACGTATGTGAGGTAAGATTCCCTCGTAGGATACAAAAACCAGGTCTAGCTCCTACGAGACGAATGCTTTGTACAAATTCTATAGAGTTATTAAACTCTGTAAATGGTCGTATTTCTCTTAATTACTTTGCTCCAAAGGGACCACCTAAAGCTTACTTAGGACCAGATGATCTAGCTGTTGCTTGGGATATATTAATGCAGGATTATAGAAATATAAACATGTATCAATGCGACTTAATACAAGAAATACCCGCTAATGATGATTTTTGGATATACTTTAACGAAAATATATACCCAATGTCATCGAAACAAAAATTTGATTTTATGAACTCATGAATAATTCTTTAGAAAGTGTTATAGACTCCTTAAAGCCATTCTTATTAAGAGATATTATAATAAGAACGGATAAAAAAGTACTGAAGAGAGGCCGTTTAAAAATTTTTCAAGTTAAACAATATTATATAAATCTATCTTTAGAATATAAAGGATCAATTAAAAATTACGAAATCCCCTATCCGTTTAAAATTCATTCTGAACAAAACGAAACAGAAGCAGTTTTAAACTACCATTTAAGCTCTTTTGTTCCAGACAAACAGATTAACAAAGTTAAATGCTTAGACACATCATCAAAATCCAAACTCTATAACAACTTGGTTTATATATGGCCTTCTGAAGAATCTACAGTATAATTAAGTGTGGTAGGCGGGCTTTTAAACAATTTTCCAGACAATTATACCCCAAATTCTTCTCAAGTAAAGCTATTAAAAAATATCGATCAAGCTTTTCAAGATGGGTATAAATTTGTTGTATGTAATGCTCCAACAGGCTCGGGTAAAAGCTTTATATCAAAAACTTTAGCTAATGCTTCGGATGAACCATCGCAAGATTTTAAAGATCTAATAACATCATACACAGCGTTTAAGATTGATCAAACTGGATACTATACGCATGAAGAAGAATGTGAAGAGCAATATTCAGCTGGTGCGTTTGCGTTAACCATAACAAAAGCTTTACAAGATCAATATAAAAGCTTATTTGAAGGTACAACAATACTCAAAGGTAAGAGTAATTATATTAGCACAATTGACTCGGATATTGACGTTGAAATGGAATCGTTAATTATGCCTAAAAATATATTAGAAGATCACAGAAGGAGACATAAGTGCCCGTATCATAATGATCGAAAAGATGCCCTAATAAACAAATTTGCTGCACTAAACTATAATATGTTTTTTTCTTTACCAAATCATGTAAAAAAAAGGCAGTATTTAATTTGTGATGAAGCTGCAGAATTAGAAGATCAATTAGTAAAAGAATTTTCTTGTACTATTAATTTCGAAATGTTAAGTAAAATGGACGTAGTGGTAAGACCGTTTTACTCAAAAAATACCACAAATGTAGTAAAATGGATTAATAACCTATTACTAGATTTAAGCGACAGAATAGACGAGCTTCGTGATGTTATCAACACAAGTAATACCAACAATAAAAAATTCTTAGTTGAAACTAGAAAACAAATTGTTGGTTTACGAAATTTACACTCTAAACTTTCTTTAATTATTGAGACGTGGAACGAAAGTGAATATCTTTTTGAAACAACAAAAGATGGCATTACGTTTATGCCTTTAAAGGTTAATAAGCTATCAAATCACCTTTTTAAGTATGCAGATAAAGTAATATTAATGTCAGCTACAATTATTGATCCAGCTAACTTTTGCAAAAGCTTAGGTATAGATCATGGTCAATTTAAATATGTGGAAGCTGATTCAACTTTTAATGCAAAAGATTCCCCGATATATTGCAACACGAAAGTTAAACTAAATTATCATAACTTAAAACGCAGTTTACCAAAAGTTGTAGAACAAATAAAACAAATTTGTGAGCATCACAAAAATGATAAAGGTATTATTCATACACATAATAATACAATCACATCTTTCTTATCAAACAAATTAGTTGGATCGAGATTTTTAATTAGAGAACCAGGAATCCGTAATGAAGAAATATTGCAACAACATTTGAGTAGTTTGGATCCAACAGTACTAATATCACCTTCCATGTCTCACGGTGTTGACTTAAAAGACGATTTAGCTAGATTTCAAATTATTGTCAAGGCGCCATATTTACCAACAAAAGATAAAAGAATTGAGCGACTTATGAACGACGACTTTAATTGGTATGCAAATAAAATGTTATGCTCGTTAATTCAATCATGCGGTAGAGGCGTAAGATCTAAAAAGGACTACTGCACAACCTATATACTAGACGGCGCTATCGTAGAAAGTATTGTTAACAACAAGCATAAGCTCCCGAAATATTTCATCGATAGGTTTTTGTAATAAATATATATACAAATGAAGAAAAGAGCATTTCATTTTGAAGTTAAAAATCTCCTAACGCAATTTATTGCGGCGTTTGATGATGTTGTTATAAGTCGGTGGAATAAAGATAGAACTGCAAAATCAAATATTGAAGTTAGGTATGTGTTTGCTCCAAAGCATAGAGTAATGTATGATATCATTAACAAGGCTCAAAATATTACTCTCCCCGCGGTGGCGGTTAACATAACAAGCATAACACGAGATAATGATAGGGTGTTTAACAAACTAGCACCTTCATATATTTCAACTTCGTATGATGAGAACCCGAACAATGTTTCAAAATTTTTAATGCCGGTTCCAATAAATCTTGAAGTTAGTATGTCAATACTAGCTAGATATATGGAAGACGTTGATCAAATTGTATCTAATTTTGCCCCCTATAACAACCCTTATATTATATTATCCTGGCCAGTTCCGAAAGCTTTCGGAACTGAATATGACCAAGAAATTAGAAGTGAAGTTTTATGGTCTGGGCAGCTCGATTATAATACGCCTACAGATACTACGTATAGTGATAAATTTAGAATTACCGTTGATACTACTTTTACTATTAAAGGGTGGTTATTTCCAGAGAAAAAAGACACCCAAGGTATAATTTATAAAGTAGATAGTAATTTTGTTGCTGTAGATTTAAGGAACAGAATATACAATCCGCTAGATAGAGAAGAGATTGTAGATAATTTAAGTTACGAACAACAAGGCTACGGGGCATTGTCTGGATACAATGACACTGTACCTACTAACTACTCCGAGATGGTTACTGTATCTGGCAGACCGGAATTTACTAATATTTTTTACACTGCAACAGGAGCTGCGGTTCAGTTAAGAAACGAAGTACCTATACTTTCTACAATTGATAACAGCTTTATTCTTTACGGTAAAAGATTTGATTATAGTAATAATTTTTATCTTAGTGCTGAAAACACAAATAATGTTAACAGCGCTCCAGATCAATTCTTTTCCAACTATGAAATTATTACATCAGGTGACACTAACGTGCCAGACATAAGCGGGTATCAACTTGATAATTCTTACTTTACAGTAGCTAATGATAATATTGTAAGTTTTTACTTTCCTGCTAATACATTAAGTGGACATGGTAACTTTACATTAGTTACGGCTAATGAAGCCGGCTGGGCAACCTCCCACCAAGCCACTAGCTCTATCATACACTTAGCATAAATATATACAAGATGCCTGGAACCGGACCATCAACTAGCTCAAATCAAAATAGTTCTTATGTAACGAACGACGGACGCGCTTCTACTTTCGGTAGAAATTTAATTCAATATATCCAAAATAGATTGCCTTATGCAACTGATGGAAGAGGCGAAAACGATGCGTTAAATCCAAAATATAAGATCTTTAAAAAGGCGGGTATGAGAAGAGCCGAAGCGCTAGCTAAAGCTTCAATTTCATCTTCTAACCCTTATAATAATATTCCTATCGGTGACTTCGCAAAAGATTCTTCTTTTGGTGATGTTATGTATGCAAACTTACAGGATGACAAAGCTGGGAGATTAAGGGATTATAGGATAATGGCTGCGTATTCTGAAGTTGCTGATGCTTTAGATGAAATTTGTGACGAGACTATTAACCCAGATGATTCGGGTTGGATTACACATTTACATTTTAAAGACATTGATCTTACTATTGACCAAAAAGAAGAAATTGAAAAACAATTTCATAGGTATGTAGAATATTACGATCTTAAAAACAAGGGATGGCAATACTTTAGACAATTGTTAGTTGAAGGTGAAGTATATTTTGAACAAATAATTCATGATGGGTATGTTGAAGATGGCGTGTTAGGTGTTATAAACCTTCCAGCTGAAATTATTGATCCTGTATATAATAATATTCAAAATATGTTGGTAAAGGGTTATTTATATAGAAAGCCAATTTTTAGTCAGCATCAGCCAGATAAAGTTGAAAAAATAGAATTTATCCCTATGGATCAAAACCAGATTATGTATGTTAATTCTGGTGTATACAATGAAACTAAAAATTTCGTTATTCCGTTTTTGGAGAATGCTAGACGTCCATATAGACAGTTATCACTAATTGAGGATGCTATTGTTATATATCGGTTAGTTAGAGCTCCGGAGCGATTAGTCTTTAACGTTGATGTGGGTAATATGGCTCCTCCAAAAGCTGAAGCTTATCTTAAAAAGCTAATTCAAAACTACTGGTCCAGAAAAACATTTGATATGGATCAAGACGACGTGGTTAAAAAGTTTAACCCACAGTCAATGCTTGATGCATTTTGGTTTGCTAAGAGACAAGGATCTGAAGGCACGCAAGTTACGCAGCTACCCGGCGGTGATAACTTAGGCGAGTTAGCTGATTTAATGTACTTTATTAAAAAGTTATATAGAGCTCTTAAAGTACCATCAACAAGACTAGATCCTACAGACCAGGCATCTGCAGACGGGTCAACAATTTTACGTGAAGAATTAAAATTTGCACGTTTTGTCATGAGACAGCAGCAAAGATTTGCTGCAGGTCTTAGAAAAGGATTTATTACTCATTTAACCCTAATGGGATTATTTGAAAAGTTTGAGCTCAACGAACAGAATATTGAAGTTGAATTTAATGTTCCTACTAATTTTTACGAACTTAGGGAAAATCAAAGACTTGAATTAAAACAAAGGAACTTTAACGACTTAGCTAGTAATGAGTTTGTTTCTACTACTTATGCTCAGAAAAAATACCTAGGCTGGAAAGATAGAGACATATTAGCTAATAGAGAGTTCCTTAGAAAAGATGCTGAACTTATGTGGGAGATTGGCCAAATACAAGCAGCAGGACCCGCTTGGAAGGAAATGGCGGTCGCTGGTGAAGTCGCTGAAGGAGATGTTGCTGTTGGTGGTGAAGGCGGCGGTGTTGGTGGTGGAGGAGGCGGCGCAGCCGACATACCCGAATTCGGCGGTGGTCCCGCTGATGTGGGTGGAGAAGAAGTAGAAGTAGCTGCTGAAACTGAAGTCGATGCAGATGAAACTGCTGCAGTTTAACGTGATGGGTTACTAGTAAAGAACTGTGTTCTATAGCAGAGAGGATTTGCTACAGCTGGATTCGTGACCATTTTAGCCGAAACTTCATCAGCATTTGTAAGCCCCATAAATGTCACACCGTGTAACGGTGTAGCTGCAGCAGCAGCTTTAATTAATATACGCTTTTCATCATTAACACTGCCATCTGTCTTTCGTGAATTTTTATCGTATATATAAACATCCTGTGCAGTTGTGTTGTAAATAGTTACCTGTGAGCATGGTATTGTTGAAAGCGGGTATAGAGCAGTCCCGCCATGAGTACTCTCAAATGAATGACATTCATTTAGGTTGAAATATTCACTTCCAGTATTAGATGTTGGGTAATTTGTTTCTGCTGACATATAAATTATTTATTCGCGAATAAATATTTTTATGGCACTTGCATGCAATATTCAACCTCTTTCAGCTTTCTTATCGACAAATTTAAATAGTAAAATTGAAACTTACGATAGACTCGGTGATAGAATTAAAAGATCGTTAGGTTACCCATTAGTTAGCTTAGAAATACATACAGATCAACTTCGCGAAAACATTCAAATAGCGGTAGAGTATTTTACAAAATATGCAGGTTATACAAGAGAGTATTTAATTTTTGACTCTAATATGTATGAAACTAATAAAGGTATAAGATTAGATCTATTATATACACTAGCTAATACTGATTTAGATACAAACGCGCAAAAAGTAGCTGGTACTAATCCGCTAGGCCCTGGAGCAGAATTTTACGGAACCACACCGGAGTCTATCTTTGTGTGTACATCTGCACTACTATCATCTGTTTTTACTTCATCTTCTGCTTTGTCTTCTACCTTCGGCTCTGGTATAGAAAAATTTGATTTATTTGACCAATCTATATATTCAAATATAACCAGTTATGACGCCTGGGAGAGACCTGCACTTTCTCTTACATCGTTCGCCTTGAGTGGTTCGTTTAAAGAAAATAAACGTAGCACAATAACATTTGAAGGATCAGCATCTAACTCCATTAATTACCAGAATGTTTACGACTACGATATAATGGATTATAGAAAAGTTGTTGATATAGTAGACTTTGAAGAAGGATCTACTACTGGCATTAATACGTTGTTTACATTAGAGCAGACACTAGCTCAACAAACCTACTTTAGCTATGCAATGGGTAATTATGGATTTGATTTAGTCTCCTGGTATACTTTAAAAGAATGGATAGATACACGTGAAAAAATGTTAGCTATACGACGCGATGTAAAATTTGATCCGAGAACTCAATACATGCAAATGTACCCCCAGCCAGGTGGAGATAGATTTTACGGAGTGATAGGTTGTTATTTAGAACAACCTATTAGATCAGTTATTATGGAGCAGTGGATATATGAATACGCGCTAGCGTTGTCTATGATAACTATAGGTCGTGTGCGTGGTAAGTTTGGAAATGTACAGCTGTTAGGCGGCGGCGCATTAAATTATGATATGCTAGAAAAAGGCGAGGCGAGAAAAGCTGAACTTGAAGAAAAGCTGCTTACTGGTTCGTCTCCAGGATTAGGAGATGCAGATCCACCAATGTTCTTTGTAGGATGAGGAAATGGAGACAAGGCATTTTCACTCCTAATAATCCCGATAAATTTATTGGAAATAAGGCTATATATAGATCCGGTCTAGAGTTAAAGTTTTTTAGATTTTGCGATAATAACCCAAATGTTAAAAAGTGGGGCAGTGAAAACGTTGTAGTACCGTACATTAGTCCATTAGATCATAGAGCACATAGATATTTTGTTGATAATTACATAGAGATATTAGAAGGTAATAATTTAAAAAAATACTTAGTAGAAATAAAGCCTTCAAAACAAACCAAACCACCTACAACAAAGTATAGAAAAAGGCGACATTTATTATATGAACAGAGAGCTTATGTTATAAATCAAGCAAAATGGGAAGCAGCGCGCACATATAGTAAGAAAATAGGGTGTGACTTTATTATTTTGACAGAAAAAGAGCTTATTTATAACAAATGAATAAATAATTGTATGGCATTGAAACTTAACCTGGTTGTAGAAAAACCTGATATAGATGATGAGTTCGAATACATTGAAGAAGAAGTAGATAGAAACTCACCATCTAATCTATATATAAAAGGCCCTTATATGATGGCTGAAGATGTAAATCGTAACAATCGTATGTACCCTCTAGATGAGTTAGTAAGAGAAGCTGCCCGTTATAACGAAGAAATGGTTGTACCAGGACGTGCCATGGGAGAGTTAAATCATCCAACTACTGCAGATGTTGATCTCGAAAGAGCATGTCACATGGTAACAGAACTAACACAAGATGGTAATATATTTGTTGGTAAGTCTAAAGTTTTATCCACCCCATGTGGTCAAATAGTTAGATCTTTAATTAACGACGGTGTTAAAGTTGGAATGTCATCCCGTGCACTTGGTACTTTAGAAGAGGGATCCGAACATAACGTTGTTAAAAACATGAAACTTGTAGCAATTGACTGTGTAGCTGATCCTTCTTACCCAAAAGCATTTGTTAACGGTATCTTAGAATCTAAGCAATGGGTAATGGTAGACGACAATAAGTACGAAGAAGTCTATGAAAATTTCGAAAAATCGCTGCAAAGGTTGCCAAAAAAGGAAATAGATTCCTTTTTACGTGACAGAATTCTTAGCTTTATTAAGTCAATTTAATAAATAATAATATGTCTAAACAAAAACTAAAAATAGCAAAGTTTATTGAGCATATTTCTGCTAAAAATTATGCTAAGGCACATAAATATTTAAAGAGCGTCGTTGAAGATAAAATAGCAAAGAAAATTAACGCCGCAACAGAAAAACCACTCTTTTAAACCATGAGCAAGAAAAAAGCATTACCCGAAACAGCAGAAGAGGTGCTAACCGAAGAGTCGGTTAAGGCTATAGAGACTGCTATCGAAGAAAAAATTCAGCTATCTGTAGAAGCTGCATTAACTAATCAAGATGAGCTTTATGCTGAAAAACTTCAAGATTTAGTAAGTGCAATTGATAAAGATCATACTACTAAGCTTAAAAGAGTAGTTGAAGCTGTTGACCATAACAATGCTAGTAAGCTTATTAAAGTAGTTAAGCGCTATGAAAATGAATTAGGTGGACGTGCAGATCAGTTTAAAACAACTTTAGTTGAAAGTATTTCTGATTATTTAGAAGAGTATTTAGAAGAGTCTGTCCCCACACATGCTATTGAAGAAGCCACGAAGAATAGGACTGCTAGAGAAGTGCTTGGTAATTTAAGAAAGGTACTTGCAGTTGACTCTACGCTCATGAGTGAGTCTGTTAAAGAAGCTGTAATGGACGGTAAGAGCCAAATTGACGAATTAACTAACACAGTCAATAAGCTTGCAAAGGAGAATACGGCACTTAAAGAAGCGTATTCGCAGCAAAGCTCGCAATTAATGTTAGAAGCTTGGACGGCTAATTTATCAGAGAGCAAGAAAAACTACTTGATTAAGATCTTAGGTGATAAATCACCCAAGTTTATTGAAGAAAATTTTAATTATACTGCTAAGTTGTTTGATAGAAAAGAAAAAGAAAGACTTACAGTAATAAAGGAGGAAGCATATAAAAAGCGTAAAGTAAAAGCTGATGCTCCTGTACAACGAATTTCAGAGAAGAAGGAAGAGAAGAAGCCTTATAACCCCTATTTAGCGGAGTTAGAAAGGCATCACAAATAATTTCAACCCTGAACAATGAGGTGCTTGACACCTGAGTAACTTGGACTAGTCCGAAATGCTAAGTCCATGAGGTAAAATGAAAGGAAACGTCTTATTATGAATAAACCACAATCATTTATTGATAGAGATAGAGCGGATACACTTCTTGAGAAGTGGGCCCCTGTCTTGGAGTATTCTTCTGATAGTGTTAAGCCTATCGAAGACGATCATACTCGTTTAAACACCGCCATCCTTCTGGAAAACCAGGAGAAGTGGTGTATCGAGGAATCCAACGTTGCTGGTTCCGGACCTAACGGTTCTTTTGGTAGTGGATCTACCATGAGTTCGTTGTACGGACCAAACGCTGCCGCACAGAACATTGGTTCTGGCGACACATATGCAAACGGAGATGCCCGTCTTCCTAAAGTGCTTATACCGATGATTCGTCGTACGTTCCCTGAGCTTATCACCAACGAGATTGTTGGTGTCCAACCTATGTCTGGTCCTGTTGGATTGGCATTCGCTCTTCGTTATGCTTACCAGAGTCAAACATTAGGAGACGGCACCGATGGTGCACCTTCTGGTACTGTCGCTGGTGATGGAGCAGACGGAGGTCTGTGGAAGACCGGTACAGCCGGCCTTCCTGATGACGAGCTTGGATACCAGCTCCTCGATACTACGTTTACAGGTACATCGTCTCAGCGCCTTAGTGGCTCAGAAGACTGGTACTTCGCAGCGCAGGATACGGGTGTTGCTCAGATTCTTTCCGCCTTTGAGATCACTGGAAG
>TARA_R100001594_G_scaffold51306_1_pt1 | contig 13690 bp, 13 predicted proteins | sample TARA_R100001594 | Tara Oceans TARA_R100001594 (sample SAMEA2622752) | marine metagenome | biome: marine biome (ENVO:00000447); feature: marine epipelagic mixed layer (ENVO:xxxxxxxxx); material: "saline water (ENVO:00002010), including plankton (ENVO:xxxxxxxx)" | depth 150 m | reverse complement strand
TCTGTATAAAGGCCGTCGCTGCGTCTGTTGCCGGCAGAGTCGAAGGTACCGAAAAGTGATTGCTCCAGCTCGGCCCTTATATCCTTGAAAGGATCAACCGCCTCCCAGCTTGGCCTGCCTTTCAGCTCATCCAACTTGGCAGTGACAACTCCCTTTTTCTTTTCTCTGGGAGCCCCGAAGTATTCAGTAGGATGAAACAACTCGTGGAACAGCGTGCGATTCCTTGAGGAGCCACTTACATCTGTGTTGATGTAAATAGTACGAGATATCGGCTTGCCATCAGAATCCCACTTTGGAACAAAAGCCCCATACTGATACCGAGCATTATGATTCGGGTTAGCTGGGTCACTCGTTGCCGCCTTCACCATCCCGTCACCGTCTACATATTTTATATCTATGTTCTGGCCGGTCTGTCTCTGGAAGCCTTGAAAGAGCTGAGCTGCATCAGCCTCGGCTGCCAGATCAGAAACGCTCATTCTCCTGTCCGGATTAAGGAAAGCCTTCCTTTCTGCCTCCGGTAATGTGGCTGCATATTCTGTTACAAACTCCTCATCGAGCTTTAGCCTCTCGGCTCCCTTAAATTTATTCCGCACAAACGGGGCATACTTGGCAGCCTTCTCTCCGGCAAAGCCCATACCGGCCCCAAAGACCCCCATCCCGGCCCCGGCGGCTGCCCCTTCCTTGCCCCCGGCAACGTAGCCAAGCCCTGTGCCTAAGGCTGCCCCCTTAGCCCCTTTGTCTGCTAAATCGCCAGCATTGCGAAGGATCCTGTCAGCTAAAGGGGTATCCAGCATTTCAACAGCCTTCTGCAGTGGTTTCACTAGGTCACCCCGCTTCTTCACCACTGAAAGGCCGGTCTGTCTCCTGCCTCCTTTCCGGGCAGCTTCTCCTATTACAGAAACAATCTGGCCCTTACTTTTTAAGGTGGTGCCGGGAAGTTTCACCATTTCACCGGCTCCCTTTACCAACTGGGGAAAGTTTTCCCCTATTCTCCCCGGAGCTCCCAAGGCGGAAACCTTTTCACCAACCCCCTCAATAACACGGCCCACCCCTGCAGTAGCCTTGCCAAGTCCTTCCGCTGTGGCCGTCACAGGTCTCTTCATCACCTCCTTGGCCACGTTCAGGAACTTTTTGCCTGTGCCTTGGTTGATGCCTTTAAGTGCGTTATTGAGTGCCTTGTTGGCCTGTGTCGCAGGCTTGCCGGCAAGTCTGGCACCCGTCCTGTAAAGTGATCCACCGAAAAGCGTGTCCGGTGACATTATCATCCCAAGGGCATCAGCAGACGCAGGATTGATACCTTCATCATAAGAAGAGGCGTAATCCTTCAGGTCGCTGTCTGTCAGATATCCAAAAGCCCTGATTGCATCCCCCACACGGCTCTTTCTTTCCTCCAAGATTCTCTTTGTGCGTTCAGCAAATTTTTTGTAGCGATCATAGCGAGCTTCTGCGTTTTCGTAGGAAGTCCTAAACGGACGCTTTGCCAGATCAACAGCCCCGGAAGCTATATCTCCCCACCCTTCACCGGCTGACAATGCTGCCTCTGGGAAAATCGCCATTGCCTTCAGGGGGTCCTCCTTGAACTTGTCAGGCATCTCCTTTGTGCCGCCGTAGAGGTAGCTGAAAGCCTCTTTCGATCCTTCTGGGAGGGTAACCGTCAACCAGTGCCAAAAGCCGTCACGCCCAGCCTTACGCTCTTCATCCTCCCACTCCCTAAATCCTTCGTAGGTAAAAATGCCGTCCTTGTATTTAGGCAGACCGTCCTGAGTAATCTCTTCACCAATCCAGCCGCCTTCAAGTCCTCCAAGGCCCTGACCTGCTGGAAAGGAAAGAGCCGGGGAAATAATGACATTCCCCTCCTCGTCTTCCTCCCACTGATCTGCTGGAATTTCCTCCCCTATGAAGTTGGTCGGGATCTCCTCCCCAATAACCTCCTCCTTGACCTCAACAAAGGGGCCGGTACCGAGATCCCTTCTTTTGATTTGCTGAGGCATTAGGGTTGCTTGGCTTGGCTTAGATTCCGAATTGCCGCCTCAACTTCAACCAGCTCTGATTTAAGTTGATCCTCACGCTCTGTAGGGACTGTGCTGCCCTTATACCTTTGCAGCTCCGCATCTATCTCGACCTTTCTCTTGTTAAGATCGTCAATGCTTTGAGTCAAACTTGCCTGAGAAGGCTGCTCATCCGTTTTTTTGTTCACGGCTTCAGCCGCCGGTACCCGCATCAGCTTATATCCTCGCTCTTTCGATTTATCCTTTATCTTAACCGCAGTCGGCAGCTTCTCGCCTTTCCTGATAAGATCCTCGATATAAACCTCAGCCTCTTCCTTGTTCAGGAAAGGGCCGATACTACCTGAGACTACAGTTTTAACATGCGGCTTTGAGGAGGCATCTATAGAAACAAGTGGGCTCTCTACTTGCTCAAGGAGATTTTTATAAAACCGATCAATATCTGGGACTCTTGTCCCTAGAATGTTTTTAGCGTCTTTTGTGTAGGTGCTTATCGTTGAAACAGCTTGATCCTTCTTACCGTCAACAGCATCACGAGCTGCATCAATAAACGAATCACGCAACTCTTTGGATAAAAGGGACCCCCCTATGATCTTATTGTTTAACTCCCTAATCGGCTCAATCACTCCGCCAGCATTCTGGGCTGTGGCAAATTCTCCCTCTCTTACAACAGACTGAGGATCAAGTGCCTTCATAAAGCTAAATATAATTGCTATATCAGCAGATCCCCCTAGCTCCCTGTTTTCGGAAACAGCTCGGTCTACCAGTGTCTTAATCTGATCAAAGTTCTGCCGTGCCTCAATATATTGAGTAACGGTTTTCTCCTTTTTCAGCTTCTCCAATGAGCCGGTCAAATAGTCGCGATCATCATTGGTCATCCCGTAAAGGGCCATCTGTGTGGAGTACGGCATTTTCGCCTTGGCTCTTGCCTCGGCAAATCGCTCTTTTTCGTAATACCACTTTTTAATCTCCTCTTGCTGATCATTAGTGAGAGCGTTGTAATCGATGTTGCCGTTAGGCGTTTTAGGAAGGCTTGCCGCATCAAGAGGGTGTTGATTGGCCCAGCCCCTCACAATAGCCCTCTGCTTTATGTCGTCCTTGATCGTTCCAGAAAAACCATTGTAATCATCCAATAGCTTTAAGTCGGTCATAAAGCTATTGAGCACGTCCTTGTTTTGAGACATCCCGAAAAGGTGGCTGTCTAAAATCTTTTTTACATCATCCCCTGCATCTGGACTTTCCAGATCGTTGATTGAGGTAAGCTCATCAATCGCCATCTCCTTGCTGCGAATCGCCTCAAGCCGCCTGTCTTCTTCCCGCTGCTTAACCTTGTTTTGAAGCTCCAGAGCCACCTTCTCGGCATCCAGTTTGCCCCTGCGTATTGACCCCTCTATTGCGTCAGGGACAATTTTGGACCCAACCTGAAAGGCTGATAAAAATGTTTTTCCGCTCATCCCCATAATATTATCCTGTTCCTCCTATGCCTTTAAGTGCTCCCTTTCCAAACTTGCCTCCAATCGTTCCCAGCAGCCCCCCGGTCATCGCCCCCATCCCTAAGCCGGCAACTGCTCCCAACATATCGCCGGCCATAGAGCTCTGCTGCATATAATCCTGAAATTGATTGTTGTAGACATTGGTAGCCAAGCCCAGTGATCTGGCTCCTGCATTCGGATCCAGACCTATGCCGCTCCGGATCCCCATAGGCTGAAACGGTGCAGCTCCCTGCTGAGCCCCGGCTATCTGCCCAAACTGAGCCACAGGAGTCGTGCCGGCTAGGTAGCTGGCTGCATTGGCCAGACGTTGCTGCCTCAACCTGAATGCAGCATTGCCAACCTCAAAGGCTTCCTCTGCTGCTGGAGCAGCTCCGAAGACGTTTCCTCTCGCAAACTGGGCCGCTCTCGTGGCTTGCTGGACTTCCTCCCGCATACCGGGGGCCAACGCATAGCCACTTTCCACGTCCTCAAGGGCTGCTTCTCCCAAGGCGTCACGCACTTTCCTAAATTGCGGATCCGCCAGCTCCAGCTCCTCAAGTGCTTGCTTCACAAACTGCGGCCCATACTCTTTTCTAATATCTAAAAGAGATTTTGCCATCCGGTCAGCAGATTCCTCTGCAAACTCCAGATCTTTCCGGCTCATATCGGCATCACCGAAGCCTGTGAAGTCCACAGTCTTCTCCTTGCCGGACATATCGGTATAGGTGACCTTGGTGCCTTGACGTGCTGCTGCCTCGATCAGCTTCCTGACTGGCAGGCTTTCGATATCGGCCTCAACGCCTTCACGGGTTGCTGCAGCGTAATCTGGCGGCTTCGGGGGATCTGCACTGTAGAGTCCCATAGTCTAAAATTCCTCCTTCATAAAAAACTCTCTTATTTTTAAGCTCACGTTTTCCAAATACTCCCTCCCTCCAACCAAGTAGGCCACCATAAGGCCCACCTCGGTGAGAGTGTCCCGAATGACAAGCGAATAGATCCGCTTGGTTCCTCCGGAAGGTTCCCAACTATTAGCATCCTTCCAAGCGTTTAGGCTGACTAAATGCAACGGAAGGAGGTGCGTCCTGTTCTCGGCAAAAAAAGGATTGTCGGGCAACTCCACTAAAAGCAGATGAGCCAGATCGTAAGTGTCCGATTCTTTCCACTTGTCCTTTTCATCCAGAAGGTCATCAATCAGTCTGGCAGCCTTGCAGATAATATTCAGGTACAGGTGGGCCTCTCGGTTTCTCCCTGCACACAGTTTCACTGCCTCAGCAACCTTCTCCTCGTAGGTCATTGGTCTGCCTCCATTGTGTCCATAAATGCCCCTGAGTGAATACTTCTGAGGCTGACGTACTTGCTGCTCCCAGTGTCTCCCGTGCTCTGCTCAATGCGAAATTGCAGCTCCCTGAAAGGATCATACTGAGTCAGGCTATACCTGAACCTTCTGACCTTGGTGCCAGACAGCGTAAAAGGAAGCACCGGCCCCGTAGGTGTTCCTGTTAAAGGGTCTGCTGTTAACGTCACCGACCCGACTCCTGTTTCAAGATCGGTAACCAACCTGTCAGCATCGTCGCCGTCCAGAATCGGAATAATGTCCACCTTGGCATTGCTTCGATCAAATTCCCACTCGCAAAACTCAGGGCTTTTTGGGCTTAGCTGATCCCCGAAGGTCATGCCCCTCGTTACGGCCTTCCAAGCCGTGTCCCTGTAGTTGCTGCCGTCAAAATTGTCCTGATAATCGGTGGCCACTGCATTCTGTGGCGAAACGTAATCCCTGAACTCCATCGGGTTGCCCACCTTGTCCAGCGTCAGGAGCTTCTCCGCATAGCCTCCAAAGGCTGCAATGCAGAAATCCACCGGCTTAATGTTGTAATCCGGATTTCCCTGCCAGTAACCGATCCAGCTATTAGTGTCTGCCGAGTAGACCAGTACACAGTTGTTCTCTATGCTCGAAAGAATCGGGACACTGATCAGCAGTAAACCGTTCCAGAAAGTCGCCGTTGCCTTTTGTGCTGCTGCACTCCAGTTAATCGAGTCAATCAAGTCTTGAATTGGATAGCTAATTACTCCGGACTGCTCGGCCACCATCTCCTCGGCCATCGTTCTCTTGAGGCTCCTGACGCCATCAGAAGCCAAGAAAATCAAGTCTTCACCTACTTGGGCAACAGCCCTGTGGCTGACTGCACCGGAACGATTTGATACTTGCCTGATCTTAAAGGTGGAAGTGGCATTACCGGCTGATGCTGCTGCTGCTGTCAGAGGGTTGGTATCCACCAAGTAAATACTGTTTTCACAGAACACGACCACATTAAAGCCAACCCAGCTATACATCCCGGTCACTGTCTCGGCTCCTGTCCCAACCTTGAACGGGTTAATCGTGACGCCCCCCATAGTGAACAGGGTGGACCCGACATCTGCCTCCTCGCCATCGGTTACTGCTGAGCCGGAGAGTGTGCCGTAAATCTTTGTGTCTCCCTCCTCTGCTGCTGCACTTAGTAGAAAGCTGCCCCCACTGTCGAAGGTAATTGTCTGGCCACTGCTTAATCCTATAGAAAGGGCAACGACTGTCATGCCGCTGGAAGTGTAATCTCCTGTGCCGTACCCTCCCCCGTTGTTGATCTTAACCTTTGCCGCAAGGTTTGGCAGAATTGTGCTTACAAAGATCTGGTTGCCGCTTGGGTCATAAGCGAACACTCTTCCAGAGTTGGCGATTAAATACTTTGAATTGGCCGGGTAAGTTGTATCGGTTGAATCAGTCTTGACCCAAGCCCCTCCGGAATACTTTAGCTCAAAAATCTTGGTCGTTGTCGTGTCGCTACTCCAGTACATTTTATCGGCTACCTGACACATATAGGCGGGATTAGATGCTGAACTGAGCTTACTGGCTGCTGCCGGGATAGATGTCACTGTGCCGTCTGATTCAATCTCGTAAAGAGAGCTGTTGACGGCAGCAATCACTCTTTCTCTTGAGTCGGAATCAAAGAAGTGAATCGCTTGGACGTTGGTGCTACTCGTGTCTCCCAACAGATTAGAGAAACGGTGGAAACCTCTCCGGGTCTTTAACACCCCGGAGATCTCCGGGCTCATATCCTTGATTAGCTCGGCCTGTGAGTCGTTTAGAAGGTTCTCCCGAAAGTTGGAGACTTGGCCCCCAATGAAGGACGCCTGCCGGTCATACAGAAGTATGTCGTCAATCGAATCATTGAAGTAGACCGGCATAGTTAAAATCCAAAATCATTTCTATTGTATCCGGCCGTGTAGGCATCCGGCACGATCCGCATAATCTTTGCCGTCTGGTTTGTTTCTGCGTCCCTTGCAACAGCCAGAAGCCTGTCGCCTTCTGCTGTCTCAAGCTGAGCCTTACCGTATTGCCTCGCTCTTTTAAGCATATCAGCCGTTCCGTACTTGATCAGTGCATTGTCGATGCCGCTAATCATTGGGCCGTCTGTGTCGGCTATCATCGGCCGGATCTTTTGTTTGCCCAGCACAACCAACTGGACCGGACCGGTTGAATCGTATTCCGGCCGGCGATACAGCTTGACCCTCTGGAACTCCGCCCGAGTCTCCCAGCCGTACCAATAAAACTTTTCTGTGCTGGTCGAGTTTCTCACCGTCACCGTGTCGGCTGTAGTCTCCTTGGTCAGTGACGTGATCACAGAATAATACTCAAAGCTGGCATTGGCCGAGGGACTGGCTGCAAGGGTCAAAGTCTCCTTGTAAATCCTTGTTGGATCTCCCCACAGCTTCCCGACTATCTCGACCTTCTTCCCTGCATCAGCCGAATCGGCCAAATCAAAATACAGGCTACCGTTAAGAAGATCAAAATTGATACCCACAGAAGAAATAGGAGAAAAAGAGGAAGCAGTGCCAGACTCCGTAAGAGCACTCGGATCACACATATACTGCGTAATGATATCCTCCGGCCTAAGTTCCTGATCGTCTGCCGTGATAGCCAAGACCTGCTGAATTGATTGCGGAAGCGTGAGCTCATCGTTGTAGCCTGTTGCGTATGCCTTTGCCGTTGCCCCTGATCCGCCTCCACCTGTAAAAGTTACTGTAGGATTATCAGTGTAGCCGCTTCCTGTCTTGGTCAGGAGGATCTCCCCCACCGTGTCGTTGTTAAAAGTCTTTGCCGTGGCTGTAGGGGCTACATAGCCGGCTCCTCCTGCTGAAAAGCTAATCGTAGGGGCCGAGGTATAACCGGATCCGCCGCCTGTGACCTCTATGTGGGTCACTCCCCCGTAGGGCTGCATCGTGACCCTTTCGACAATCAGGCTCTCACGCCACAGGGCAGAGTCATATATCAGTTGATGATGTTGCCGAATATACTCCTTGCACCTAGCCAGACTTGTCGAATCGGTTTTGCCAACCAGATTGCAAATATAAGTGGCTAATTCTGAAAGTGTCATTTAGGTTCCAAATACCACAATTCTAAGAAGCATCGGAGTCACCACTGCAGTACTTTGAGCGGCGTAACATTTCACCGTAAAACCGGAAGTGGTAGGCGTTACGCTTGTCGTTTCAATCCTTAAGCCTTGTGATACGGTTGAGCCGTCTCCGTAATTGCCTTCTCCAGTCACAAAATAGTTTGTTGAAGGCATAGCTGTGGAAAAAACAAAGGGTATAACTCCCTGACTTGTCACTTCCGGAACCAGAACCAAACGGCTGCCGTTTGTCCAAGTTGTTGGGGTAGTAGATCCGGATACTGTGAACTGGTTGCCAGTTACGTTTGTGCCTCCTACGTTTGTAAAGTTATCACCGGATTTGTACTCGATGATCTTGTACTTTTTGCCGATTGTTATTGTTCCAGAGGTAACTTCTGCCCCAAAATTAAAAGAAGAATCTAGTGAGGTGACTCCGGTAGCAGTGTTAAATGCCAAAGTCGTGCTAATGTTAGCCCAAGCCTTTGCAAATAGTGGAGAGTTGATTGCTTCTTTTGGAGACAAGGCCAACTCTGTGTAATGAGAGCTGTCAAACGGGTTTGTCAGCTCTGTTCCGGTGGCAATCTTGACAACTCCAGTGGTGCCAGTTGTTGCCGGCATACTCTGGACAAGTTTCTTTGGAGAAACCTGCTTGAGTGAAGCAACAGTGGGAGACACGCCATCAGCATCATAAATTAAAAGCCTGTCATTATCATCGTGTACGTCTGTGGCTGCCGCCACAGTTGCCCAGTCTGAAATTGCCGTTGTGTGTAGCCTTAGTTTTGTTGCGGTGTTGTTCGTTGCATCTGCATCACTGCCGTCCACCATTTTAAACTGGCTTGCTGTCAGTGCGTTAATGCTGTTGCTGGTTCCCATCAGGATCTTGCTGCTCCCGTTTGTTGAGCCGCCAATCATCGCAAGGTCTGAGGGGTCTGCTGAGCTGTTGGTAGCGTTTACCTTTACCGTCTGGCTCCCCATATTGTTCAGCTTGGTATTGTCAACAGCATTGTCCCGTATTGTCCCGGTAGTCACCGGCTGAGGGGCTGAGGTGCTGATCTTGTCAGCCGTTACCGCATTGGTTCCCAATTCAGTCGAACCTATCGAGCCGGCCGTGACGGTGGCGTTGTCCACAAGATTATTCAGATTGGCAGCCGTAACAGTGTCGCCAGTCGTGAAAGTCGATCCCTTGGTTAGATAGGTTCCCATAATATCAAGCTGGTTTTTTGACTACCCTCTTTTTTGCAGCAGGAGCCGGCTTAACCGCCGCCTCAACGGCTGCCTCGGCTGCTGTCTGACTCTTGGCTACCCCGTGACGCAGAAACAGCCCGATAAGGCTTGTAAGGATGACCTGAGCCCCCTCTGCAACGGAAAGCTCCGAGGTGAAGATCCCGGCCAAGCCTCCCAAGGCTCCAAGCAAACAGGTCCAAGTCGTTTTGCTTTTTAGCATTGCTTCAGTCCTCCTTTGGTTTGTGTTCAGACTTGGAAACAGAGCCCGGTTTCAATTCCAGCTTGGCCTTATCCTTGCCGGCTGAAAGCGTGACGCTTGGAAAAGGAAGATCCACAGCAAGATACGGTATCTTGAAGTTTACCCCCTCGGGGCTGATGCCGGCATCCGGCAAGACTCCAGCCTTGGCTCCCAAGCAGATGCTCGGTAAAGGCCAAACAATTTTCTGCCCGAAGACAGTCAGGTTTGGCTTGGGCTTCCAGCCTCCGCCAAACAGGTCACCAGCTTCGGCTGTTACCGTGAACAGCAAAGCCCCCAACAATATGATCAGTTTCTTTTTCATTTCTTCCCCTTATACAAATCTGTGCATTTTTTCATGACATACAGCAACGACACGAGCGAGATAAACACCTTCAGCAACATATCGATCTGCAACAAAAAGCTGCCTAATCCCGTCACGGAAGCAATGCCCACCTTAATATCATCGGCCCAGCTCATCATCTCTCTCTGTTTAACGGCATCAGCCTTGGGTATGCGACCGGAACAGCTTGGGGGGTGTTGGTCTTTGATCCAAAAACGCCCCCAGTGTCTTGTTCAGGTGTTGCCGGATAATACTCCGCTTCAAATCCTGTTAGTGAGATGTCGATCTCCTTGACGTTTTTGCACCCAGATCCGGCCCAAATCGCAAAGGCAGATAAAACAGCAACAATCAAAATCCTCTTATTCATCCACCTTCCGAGGATTGATTTTCTTGGAGGAGATCCCCATACACTTGTACAAGGATGCAACCTCTGAACGTAGTTGAGCGATTTCCTTTGCAAGTTTATTGGTCTCCCTGTCGTGTCCGTTCAGCCTGTCAATCAACTTTACTATAATCTCGTAAAGGCCCTTGACCTCGGCCGATAGATCCCTGAGAACATAAAAAACGATCTTGTACCCGAATAAACCGGCAGCCGCCGCTGCGACAACCGGAAACCCGAGGGTCTGAATCAGGTTGACCGTATCCGCTCCCAATCATCCCGTCCTATCCCGATTACTCGGCTTTCTTCTTTTCAGCCTCAACGTCTTTCAACGCTGCATCGACTTTTTTCTTCTCGGCCGCTGTCAACTCTTTCGCAGGTGCAGCCTCGACAACCGTCTTATCCCGTTCCAAGCCGAGTTGCTGGAGAGCAAGATCACTGATGTAGGTGGCGTCGTCTACGTCGCTACCCCAGTTTTTCCACGATTCACCGGAAACAGAAAGTAGTGTCGAGACTATCGGGTTGCTACCCCACACCTCGTTACCTTCGCTGTCCGTATATTTTCCCCAACCGACTACGCTGAACTGCATAGAAAACTCTGCCGCACTATTCAACGAGATAGCTACTTTCGAGACATTAAGCCCCGCCTCTGGATTCGGTTTTGTATTTACCTCAATCATCTTTCCAAAATTATTCTGCTGTATCCTTCCAAGCGACTTTCTCAACAACCGTTTCGGGTCGCACCGTCACGGTTTCGCCATCTCGTTCCTCCGTTATTGCTGCGTTCTTGCAACCGCCAGAAACCCAAGCTTCAAAAGATTCAAGCGGTGTTTTGCCTTCCAGTTGCGGCACATCCGCGCTGGGATATTGCTTGCGTAATATCTGCGTCTTAATCAAATCCTCGTTCGCATCAAACCACTCTTGCGGGTCAGCGTCTTTTGGAATGTCTCCGTGCCAAGTTTTTGTGCCATCGTAATCAATCGAAAAGAAAACCGTTTGGCGTTCCTCGTTCTCGCGTGTGCTGTTAATTGTTATTGCCATTGTTCTATCGAAGTTGAACTGCCGTTGGGATAAACCAAACTTGCAAAGTTCCGGTGGCTCCGCCTGTCGCGCCGAAGTTGTAACCAACATCGCCATTCGTGTCGCAACGAGTTGTGCCGTTACCGTAGACCAGCGTGCCGTTGGTTGTGCCGGTAACAGTCGAGCCAAAACGTTTGTAAATGTCACCCGTCCAAGCGGGAGAGGCTTGGTATCCATAGGCGGCAAAAGCCACACCACTGCCAGACGCGCTGTCACCTTGAATCGTGGTTGCGCGGATTGTTTGGCAACCTTTAGGCAGCTTGCCATTCGATTCCGCTTCCACATTCATCACGCCCGTTCCGGTGGGATAATAAGTGGTGCTGAAGTTGTTCATCGTGATGTTCGACTCCAAGTTAATCCACTCCCCGCTCGGTGCGGAATAATTGCCTTCGCCTATCGCGCTTCCGAAAACAAGCGTCGGCTGAGAGATGTAAAAATCTCCAGACGATTGCGCTCCAATAATTTGGACAAAGAAATAAGTTGGCGATGCGCTAATTGTGGCAGTTTTTTCAATCCACTCCCAACCGCCGCCGCCCGTGTGCTTATCTGACTGATTACTACTACCGTCATAGATGTCAAAATAAACGTGGTTAGCTGTCGAGGTTTTAAACCACGCGCCAAATGTCACTTTTCGCCCCGCAAATCGGTCTAGCCAATCAGCATTCTGGCGAATGCCGGTCAACGGCCACGCTACATAGTCGTTTGCGGCAGTTACCGCACACCGCATCGCATAGAAGCTGCCGTCTTTAGTGTTAGTGCCAGAGTGTTCGCGGTATAAATCCAGTGTGCTGTCCTTATACCAACCATCCGGCCCTTTGGCGTCAGCGGCAACGCATCCCGGCGTGACTTCTGTTAGCGTGAAATTCTTCAACTCAACATTGCCACCGGTGTTGTTGCTTGCCTTGATATAGACCGCCGTTGCCGCACCAGTAGCTTCAAATACCCAAGAATTAGTCACAAATCCCGAAGTCGAGTTAAAGGTCGGACTACTGCCGTTGTGACTACCGTTGAAATACCAATGGAAATACAACGGCTCATTCGATGCAGTCCCGTTTTTTACGTCAACCGATAATTTATAAAGCTTGCCTACCGTGAGTGCTGAAACAGTTTTTTCTATGCTCCCGTTTGTTGCGCTCGTATCAAACTCATAGTGGTCTGTGTCAAATACAAGCGTTGCATTGGAAGCAGTCCAGCCAGACGTTCCGTCGGATGCCATTGTGTCAGATGCAACCGTTGAGACATCCTCCAACGTCCCATTCGACCAAACTGACAAGCCGGAATTTGTGAGCAGGTTGGACTTTAGAACGCCGCCAGTTTCGACGACTTTTGCAATCTCTGTTACACCGGTGTCTTCGTAAATAGTTAAATGAGTTGTCCCACCCCCCGAGCCACCAGCGCGACCACTTCCTATTTTGAAAAATCGACCTGTTTGGTCGTCGTTGCTGTCAAAATTGATTGCGCCCGCTTGTATGAAGTCAATTGACTCGGCAATATCGTCAAGCTGCAACGTTCCGGCGTTTATCCTTAAGCCGTTTCCAGCAATAATTTGACCGTCAGCAGGTGTGGCCGCAGTCGTGCCAACGCTTAAAGATTTCGTGTTTAACTGCTCAATCGGCGTGACCTGCGTGACGCCACTAGAAGCCGTTCCTGTGACGTTGTTCGTCGAACGATCTCTCACTTTGTCCGACTGCGTCATATTTGAGAAAGCTAAATCAAGATCCGCGACAACTCCTATGCGAGTGATCGACAAATTTGCTATTGCGTAAGACGCAGCAGCAGTATTTTCAAAAACAAGCACCCCCGTTGTTGTCGCACCTGTATAAGTGATATCATAAGTGTGAGTGCCGGTTGTCAACGTGCCTAGCCCGACAATTTCCTGAAGCGGAGTGCCGATATTTAGGTCTTCAGCAAACGAAACTTTCGGTGCCTGACTGCTGTTGGCGATGTAGAACGTCACCCGATAATCTTTGCCTTTAACCAGTGCAATCTCATCGGCAGTACCGGCTGAGGAGGCAACCGCGCCGATCTGAATAGCGGTAAATCCGGTTGCGCTTGCGCTTGTAAAGCTCGTGTACGGATTGGTGGTACCGTTAGCGCATGACATTACGTTTAGATCCGTTTCAGATCCGTACTGATTGGAAAATTTTACAGTCGCATTCTCGTAAGAATCTTTTATTTCTGCCTCGCTCAAGGTTCGATTCCAAAATCTGGCTCTGTATATAGTGCCGTTGAAAAACTCACCACTGCCAGCGTTGTGCGAACCGATTTTTGCGTCTGTGCAACTGTCAATTTGTGATGCGCCAGAAAACGTGTGTGTGCCGATAGAATTGCCATCAACATAAACGGTAGCAACTAAATCGTTTGCCGTGACCACCAGATGGTGAGGCTTTAAGTCATCCAGCTTAAACCCAGCGAAAGCAGCAGACCAAGCGGTGTTAAACTTGATTTTTAAATCACCGGCATTGTTGGCGATAATAAACCTACCTGCACTCCACGGACCGAAATCAACGATATACTGCTCACCGCT
>TARA_R100001594_G_scaffold29706_1_pt1 | contig 13796 bp, 23 predicted proteins | sample TARA_R100001594 | Tara Oceans TARA_R100001594 (sample SAMEA2622752) | marine metagenome | biome: marine biome (ENVO:00000447); feature: marine epipelagic mixed layer (ENVO:xxxxxxxxx); material: "saline water (ENVO:00002010), including plankton (ENVO:xxxxxxxx)" | depth 150 m | reverse complement strand
TACATGACTGGACACAACACATCACCTTATTAGAGAGAGACCACACTTAACTAGTACTCATGGTAAGTACTCATGGTACTAATACCCTCTTTCCTAGTATATTAACGAATGGTGGTTTTAGCCGTAACTCTCTCGCATTGAGCCGCTCACTTTATTAAACTATATATTTCTTTCTGTAAATTTATGTAAATTATTTTCAAGTTCCCTTTCAACTATATTACTTTGAAGTTCTTCAATAATTCTTTCGTCCCTTCTTATAGCAAATATTTCTCCTATACTAATTATAAACATTATTGTTAGTATTATAAATAGCCAATTATCATATAAAAAGTTTAATAGTATTGTGTTCATTGTTCTCTCCTATGGTTATTATTTAAGAAATTATCATATTTAATTATTAGTTTATCAACTGTTGATTGTAGTTTGTCAATTTGGTATTTTAGATTTATATTTTCTTGCTTTCTTATTGACATATCAATAGATAGTTGGTGTAAATCACTTGATAAAGTATTCATATTGAATTCATTTTTTTTACTCACTAACATTATCCTCCTTTATGAATTCGTAAGCAACACTCACAATCCATTTAGACATTTCATATAAAGATATGCAAAGAGTTATTTCTAAGATTGTTTCAAGCATAATTATTCTCCTTTGTTTTTATATGTTTTAATTTCTTTTTGTAGATGACCAATAAAACTTTCTAATCTTTTACTGTATGTTTTTTTATAATCTAATGCTTTCCTCTCAGTCTTAAGTTTTCGGGTTAAATTAGCAATTTCATTATTTTTTCTATCTAAGTCTTTTTGTCTTTGGAATGCTATAAATTTATACTCAGTAAGGTTTGCTATAAGTGTATTTACTACACAATTAAGTACTGAGTCACTATCAAGGTTGCTTAATTCTTGTATAGCTTTTGATTTTATTATATCATTTGCCTCGTATATATCGCTATTAATTGAATGATTTCTTTTCATTTTATATTCCTCTCTCAGATTTAAGTTAAGGTCTGAACCATCAAAGTATGAGAAACTTTAGGAATGACTCCAATAGTTTCTAAAACATCTCTAACACGTTCAAGTTCTAACAAGTTATGATTAATGTTGTCTTTATTATTATTTCTTTCATCTTTTAGTATAAAACCAAGGGCTGATGTAAACCCACTGCCGTTTTTATATTCTGCTCTATATTCATATTCTACGCAGTTTTCTAGTCGACAATCAACTTTAGTTAATTTATATTCCATATCTTTATGAAAGTCTGTGCGTTCTAAAAGTTCAGATGATTCAATAGGTGATGTAAATGTCCTATATTTGTCTAACCCTAAGTAATCGAAGTATGTTGTTGTCAATATATCTGTTAATAGAGATGGTGTTTCTGTAATCATTGGATTTGTCATTAGTTATGTTATCCTTATTGGTTTATATGTTGTAATCCATGTGGTATAAAGGGCTCTATATTATGTGGAAAGGAAGTGTATGTATATTTAGACACTAACACTCAATAAAGCCCTATATACTTTAAACTTAAAAGGGGAAAATCCCCTTCTTACTACCCAGCAAGTTCCTCAAGAGTGTTACACTCTAAGGTTAACTTACGAACTTTCTCGAATTGCTTGATGTGTTCCTTGGGTACGGTCATAAAGTGTCTGTCGTTTGTGAATGAGTAGATTGTGTTGTCTCCGTCTTCCACAACATTAAGTGTGTACTCAACTACAGATGGAATCTTACAGACCTCACCTTTTGCTCTGATGATGTTGTTACCTTGCAATCTGATTTGTACTTGTTTCATTTAAGTCTCCCGTTTTTTTAAATTGAAAAAATCTATTTAGGGGTATCGGGTGTAAGTATATGTCTACATATCATTTCGTAATAATACTTGACAACCACATGGGCATTGTTATAAATTATATATATTATTATATATATATATTATATATTATATATATTATATATACATTATGGCAGCCAGTTTAAAGAGTTTAGAAATGTTACCTATGGAACTTCAAGAAATGATACTTGAAGAATTTTCAACATTTACTGATTGCGAATACATAGAAATAGATGGAACAATATATTCTGTACATAAAAAGGTATCTAAATTGATAGATGCATTGGTATCTGGGAGAAATAAAAAAGATGAAAAGCCAAAGTATAAAGGGTAAAAAACATTTTGTCTTTGAGAGTGAAGAAGAGTATAGAGAGCATTTTAAAGATAATTCCGTTTCAGATATTGTTTACTGGAAAGATGGGAAAGAAGGTGATTGGGTAAAGTCTGATGATGGTGGAATTGTCCAACTACTTAAAGTATCAAATAGCATTAGTCATCCAAATGATAGAAAAAACTATAAACTCAATAAAGGTTGGTGTAGAACTATTGTTGGAACTTTTCTTATTAATGAAAAAAGTGAGATGGATACAGATTTTGAAATGCATAAAAATAGATATACCTTTTCTAAGACGATTGAAAAAAATAATAAAAAAAATTTTAAAACTAGAAAGAATCCAACTAAGAAAGAAAAAATATTCGCAACAAATATTGTTGCTGGGTACGGTCCAGTTAAATCATACATGGATGCTTTCAGAGAAGACAATGAATCTTTAGCCCAAAAAAAGGCGGTAGTATTATTGAAACAAGAAAGAGTAATGAAAGAAGTTGAAAAAGGCGTAATGGACGTTGCGAAAGAAATGGGATTAGACCATTCTTTTGTTTTAAGAAAATTAAAGCATTTAGCAGATTATAGTGAAGATGACAATATCGTTCTTCAATCGACTAAAGAAATAGGGAAAGTAATAGGAACAACTGGGACAACAGTAAAACAAAGAGAAATGGGGATAGTTGGTATGTTTCAAGGTTTTTCTGGAGACCATTTAAAATTAGCAGAAAGAAAGGAGATAGACAGTAATGGATAAATTGAGCAAGAAACTCGAAGAATTAAAAATGCAAAAAACAGAGATAGAGTTTACATACCATCAAGTAATTGGGGCTATAAAGGCTATTGAAAGTTTAAAAGAAGAAGAAGTTAAAGAAGACTCTAAAAAAACTAGCAAGTAATGACATTAGGGGAAAGTATTAAAAAGTTAAAAAATGAATGTAAGAATTCAAATTATAACTATATAATGACTAACCATGCTTATTGTATAGATAAGTATACAAGTCTATATGATATTATTCAAAAAATGGAAGTACCAGAATTAATAGGAGAGTCTGAAAGTGAAAAAACAGAACACAGTAACAAAGCATGATATAATTAGAGTTCTCAAGTCACATGAATCAAAACTCAATTATTTATTAGATACTGTTAATATTTTAAGTTATACTATAAAAAGTTATATCAAATACAATAAAGATGAAGTTAAATTTAAAAAATATTTAGAAAAGCAAAATGAAGAAAAAGAAAAGAAAAAAAATATTAAATCTTAAATTCCCTTACCCGACAAGGAAAGATTCAACTTCAATCTCGTCTTTTTTTATTAAGTATATTTTAAGTGAACATAAACTCACAAAACACATCTCAAGCTGAAGAGGCTTTACTTTTAGCTAGTAAAGATTTAATAGCTTTTGGTAAACTTTTTTTACCAGATGATTTTATGAGGAGTGAAACTCCTTCATTCCATTATGAGATGGCTGATGCTATTGATGACATGAGTGTAAAACAATTAGGTATAGTATTACCTCGTGGGCATGGAAAAACTGTATTAACAAAAGCATCAATTATTAAAGATTTTGTATTTTGTCCTAAAGATGATATGCATTTTTATGCTTGGGTAGCTGCTACTCAAAAACTATCAGTAGGAAATATGGACTACATTAAACATCATTTAGAATTTAATGAGAGAATATTATATTATTTTGGTAGTTTAAGAGGTAAAAAATGGACAGAGGAAGATATTGAACTTACCAACGGATGTAAACTTATTAGCAAATCCAATGTCGCAGGGATTAGGGGAGGTGCAAAACTCCACAAGAGATATGACCTTATCGTACTTGACGACTTTGAACACGAAGCGAATACAATCACAAGAGAAGCTAGGGATAAGAACTCTAATCTTGTCACGGCTGTTGTTTATCCCGCTCTTGAGCCTCATACTGGTAGGTTGCGTGTTAATGGTACTCCCGTACATTATGATTCTTTTATTAACAATCTTATCATCAACCATGAAAGGGCTGTTGCAGATAAAAAGAAATTTGCTTGGAAGTTGATTACCTATAAAGCTATACTACCTTCTGGTGAGTCTTTATGGCCAGGCTGGTTCGATAAGAAAAAATTAGAAGAAAAAAAGAAATTCTATCAAGACTCTGGGCAACCTCAAAAGTTTTATCAAGAGTATATGATGGAAGTTCAAAATGCTGAAGATGCTTTATTTACTAGAGAACAAGTTAAATTTTGGAAAGGATATTATGAATACAATGAAGAAGAAAGTCAAAACTATATTACTATTAATGGGGAAAGAATTCCAATTAATACTTTTCTTGGGTGCGACCCAGCTACAGATATTAATACAAAAGAAGCCGATTTTAGCGTTATTATGTGCATTGGTATTGATATTAATAATAATCTCTATGTCTTAGAATATGAAAGGCATAGGTCAATCCCTACTATTGGCCCCAAAAAATCTGATGGTACTTTTTTAAATAAAAAAGGTGTTGTAGATTATATACTTGAAATGCACCAAAAATATCATTGTTTATCATCAACTGTTGAAGATGTTGCTATGAATAGAAGTATATTTCAAGCTTTAAATGAAGAAAGAAGGAGATTGAATAAATTTGATATCGCTGTTATTGCTGAGAAACCAGGAGGTACAAATAAAATGAACAGGGTATATTCTGGACTTTCTGGTAGGTTTAGCATGGGAACAGTACATTTGAAAGAAAATATGTTTGATTTAATTAATGAAATTGTTACATTTGGCCCCAGAATGGCGCATGATGATACTATTGAAACACTATATTATTCTCAGCTTCATGCTTTTCCTCCGAATATGCGAAAAGATAAAGAAAAGAATACATGGTATAAACCAAAAAGAACCGCTAAGAATTGGATTGTCGCATAATATGTTGGTTAAGGAATGGTTTTCTAAAAAATATAATTGTTCTATAGGTCAAATAGATAATATGCTAACCTTAATAGGTTATGTAGAGTCTAAGAATGTTGTAGATTCTGTGCAAAAATCTAACATTTATGATAAAGATGGAAATAAAATTAAAGGCAAGTTTAAGGATGGCCCTGGTAGGGGGTTATTTCAATTTGAAACAAAAGAAGGGTCTGGGGCTTTCCAAACTGCTTTAAATAGGATAGAAAGATTGTATAATAAAATATTATTTAATGAAGTTCCTTATTGGATTAAAGAGTCTAAGTCGCATGATAATGCATCTTTACTTGATAAAAAGGAGCAAGAGGATTTACTTCTTGCAGACCTTTCAATGAAGAAAGTTAAAAATATATCTGGATTTGGAGATATGTTGATAAAAGATTCTTTTAAAAAAAATGATTTTAAAGAGTTATGGTTAGAAGCGCATTGGGCTGGAGCAGAGAAGGGAAGCGAAGACTATATTAAAAAATCAGAACAATGGGATAAGGAAATGTTAACTTTTTATAGCTAATTATGAATTACAAAGAAATACCAATGAATAAAATTAAAGGGATACGAAAATCTCTTAACATTCTGTCTATGCAAAATATGGGTGAAAAAATTAAAAATCAATCTTACATGCCTCCCTCAAATCTTGTACAACCAGAACCAAAGGTCAGTAATCCTCAATTTACACAACAAAATGATAAACCAATAATAAGGGATTCTGGAAATACAAATAGAGAGATTAGTAGACCATTGGGTTTATTTTCTCAACCCCTAAGTATGAATAGGATTGCTAAAACTAAAGAAGCTGAAATCTATAAAAAAAATAAACATTCTCAGTTAATGCAATCTATAAATAACCTACAAACTAAAATAATTTAAAAAATGGCTAAATTAAATAATAAAAAGAAAGCAGAAATAAATAAAAAACTCTGGGAAAGAGCAACCAACTCTCAAAGAGTTAAATGGCAATCATTAAGTCAAAAGTCTTATGATTTTTATCTTGGAGAACAACTTACTGATAAAGAAGTTGATTCTTTAGAGGCTGCTGGGATGCCAACATTTACTATAAATAGGGTAACACCTATTGTAGAAATAATGAAATATTTTGTTACAGCTAATAATCCTAAGTGGAAAGCTGTAGGAGCTGAGGGGAGTGATGTTGATGTTGCACAAGTTCACTCTGAAATAGCAGATTACTGTTGGTCTCTATCTAATGGGAAGTCTTTGTATGGGCAAGTAGTTCTTGATAGTATTACTAAAGGGATAGGTTATTTCTTAGTTGATGTTGATAGGGATGCAGATATGGGTAGAGGTGAGGTTATGTTTAAAAGAATAGACCCTCACGATGTCTTTGTTGACCCAATGAGTAGAGATTTTTTATTTAAAGACGCAGGGTTTATAATAATAAGAAAGAATTTATCTAAATCTCAGTTAATAAATATTTTTCCAAAACATAAATCTAAAATTAAAAATGCACAAGGTTCATCAGATATAGTTACATATTCACAGAGAGATTCTATTGATACTGAAAGTATACAACCAGAAGATATTACAATGGGTATTACTAACGAGGCAGAAGATGATGAAATAATACCTTACTTTGAATGTTATAAAAAAATAAAGATTCCATATGTTAATGTTCATGTGAGAATCCCTCCAACTGAAGAAGAGCAACTTAAAATACAAGAATTAGTTTCTATTCAAATAGAAGAGTTTACACAAGAAGTTCAAGTTCAATTAAAAGAAAAAGAACTTCAAATACAACAATCCTTGCAATCTGGTCAAATAATACCAGAGAGAGCAAATCTTGAAATAGAAAGAGCAAGGAAACAGACAGAGCAAGGTATTCAAGAAAAAAGAGCTCAATTAATGTCTGAGGCTCAAGATGAATTAACTAAGATTGAACAAAATATTATTACAAAAAAAGAATTTGATATACTTTCTAAAGACCCAACAATATCTAAAAATATAATACAAGCTATAGATTTTTACGATACTAGAGTTCAATTAACTTGTAGTGTAGGGGAAGACGTATTTTTATATGAATATTTATTAGATATGAAAGAATATCCTATAGTACCTCTTCCTTATATGTATACTGGTACTCCATATCCAATGAGTGCTATATCTCCTCTTATTGGTAAACAACAAGAAATTAATAAAGCTCATCAAATTATGATTCATAATGCTAACTTAGCATCTAATATGAGATGGTTATACGAAGAAGGTTCTGTTCCAGAGTCTGAATGGGAACAATATTCTTCTGCTCCTGGAGCCCTATTAAAATATAGACAAGGATTTAATCCTCCAAGTCCTATCTTCCCAGCAGCTATTAACAATGCATTTTATACAGTAACTCAACAAGGGAAACAAGATGTAGAATATATAGCTGGTATCCATTCATCTATGATGGGAATTGCTCAAGCGCAACCAGAAACATATAGAGGATTACTTGCAAATGATGAGTATGGCACAAGAAGAATAAGAGCTTGGATGTCTAACATTGTAGAACCAGCACTTGAACAACTTGGAAAGGTTTTTCAAGAAGTCGCTCAATCAACATATAAAACTGATAAAATATTTAGGATTGTTCAGCCTAATTCTGGTGAAGAAGAAAAAGAAATAAGAATTAATATTCCTCTTTACAATGACTATGGAAAAGCTATTGGTAAATGGATGGATTATGAGTCTGCAAAATTTGATGTTAGAATAGTAGCTGGAACTACAATGCCAGTTAATAGATGGGCATTACTTGAAGAATACTTTAGATGGTTTCAAGCTGGATTAATTGATGATGTAGCTATGATTGCAGAAACAGATATTAGAGGTAAAGAAAAAGTATTAGAAAGAAAGTCTATGTATAGTCAATTACAAAGTCAAGTAGAACAACTTAGTGAAGCTATAAAAGATAAAGACGGAACAATACAATCACTATCAAGACAATTAGTTAACTCTGGTATTAAGGAGGAACAAATGAAAGGTTCTATGCAAACAGAAAAAGAAGTATTAGATACGAAAGCTCAACAAAAATTATTAAGGGGCATGATGAAAGAGGAATTTAAAAATGCTAGAGCTCAATTATTGAATGATGTTAGACAAGCTGCTGATGATGTAAGAAAAACTGAGCAAGGTAAAATGCCTAATGTTAAAGGATAATAATTTATTTTGCAGTTATAAAAAAAATTTCGTAATATAAAAGGAGATAAAAAATGGATATACAGCAAGTAGACAACGCACAAGAACAGAAAAGTGCCCTCGAAAGCGGACATGAAAAAGATGTTCCAGTAATGAGTTCAGAGGATTTTTTCTCTAATCTGGACAATAGCGTCAACTCTGGAATAATAGAAGACAATATACTATCAACCTCTCAAACACAAAGTGCTAACCCACAACAAGAGAGCCGTAGTGAAGTTCAACCGCAAAACGAACTTGAAGTTTTGCAAAAGAGGTATGCAGATTCTAGTCGTGAAGGTAAGCGACTTAATAATCGTTTAGGAGAATTAGAACCTTATGTACCTATAATAGACGCAATGAAACAAGACCCTAACTTAGTTTCTCATGTGAGGAATTATTTTGAGGGTGGAGGTCAAGCACCTAAGAACATGAAAGACCAATTAGGACTAGATGAAGATTTTGTATTTGACCCAGATGAAGCTATTTCAGATGCTAGTTCTCAATCTGCTAAAGTATTGGAAAGTACGATTGATGGAGTTGTTCAAAGAAGGTTAGGAAATACTATTGCTAGACAACAGCAAGAGAATAAAAGACTTTCTTCGGAATCCGAATTTCGTAAAAAACACGATATGACAGATAATGAATGGTATGAGTTTCAGAACTTCGCTAAAGGCAATAAATTATCTTTAGATGATATTCTTTATTTAAAAAATAGAGATTCAAGAGATAAAAATATTGCAGATGATGCTCGAAATCAAGTTGCTCAGCAAATGAAAAATGTACAACAGAGACCACAATCTCTCGCTACTTCTGGTTCAGAACAAGTCGAACAATCAGTCGATAATAAAGTTTTTGATAATATCTTAGGAATTGACAGTAAACTAGAACAAGCATTTGGGTAAAAATTACCTAAATGTCCAATACCTAAAATAAAGGAGAAATAATCATGGCTGATTTATTTCAACTGGAAAGTGGTTTAACACAAACCTCTTCTCCTGCTGGACTGAGCCCTGCTTCTTCGACAATAGATACTGGCGACCTTCGTAGAAAATATAGTTTTGGAGATAGAGTTTCTGAGTTAGCAATACCTCAAGACCCTTTCTTCAGATTTGTATCTAAAGTTGCTAAAAAACCTACGGACGACCCAGAATTTAAATTCACAGAACGCAGACCCTCATTTCACAAACGATATGCATATGTAACTGGATGGAGCGCTTCATCTTTTGCTGGTGACGGAGGAACTATGAATCAAGCAACAGTAACTTCTACTCTTGTAGACGGAGCTGGTGACAAGTTCTATGTTCAAATGGAAACTGATTATAAATCTGCTGGAAATATAACAAATATTTACGGCTCAACTGGAAGTGCTTTTAAGGTTGGTGCAAGTGGTACAATGCCTAAGTTCTTTATGCAAGACCAATTAATTAAAATACCATTTCAAAATACTAATGCAGCGGCTGATACAGCTGCAAAAGCATTTATAGTAGACGATTATTTAGTAGCTAAAGTTCTTAGTTATGATGAATCTGTTTCTACTGAATCTGTAGTATTGCATCTTGAAGTTGTAAGGCCTCTTTCTTCACACGCAACTGGAACTGAATTGTCTGGTTGGGGTGGAGGAGGAACTGCCGACCAAGGTCTAGGTGGAGCTGATACAACAGCCGCTGAGACTGCTCAGTTTACTCAAGTACAATTAGAAGCTGCTAGATGCTATGTTGTAGGTACTGCACATGGTCAAGGTAGTGGATATCCAGAGACTTGGAAAGATAATCCTTTCTCAACTGGTTATGGTCGTACACAAATTTGGAAAACTGCTATGGCTATGGATAACACAACTCGTGCAACTGTGCTAAAGTATGAACCAAATGAATGGGCTAGAATATGGAAAGAAAAGCTGATTGAACATAAATGGGATATTGAACAGTCATTATTGTTTGGTACTCAATATAAATCATCAGATGGTTCTTGGCAAACTCAAGGTGCTGTAGATTATGCATTAAGTTATGGTAATGTTTTTAGTTTGGCTACTGCCACTAAAACACAAGATGACTTCTTGGATGATATGAGCAACTTCCTAGACCCTCGTTATAATAGTGCAAATGCAACATTATTCCATGTTGATACAGACACTTATAACTGGCTACATAAATTAAGTGGATATTTTTCAAATAATATTGAGATATCAACTAATTTTAGAGCTGATATGACGATGACTGGTAAAAAGAAGGTACTTGGAGTCGATATTGCTACAATTAGTACACCTTATGGTGATATGAATGTTTCTCGTAATATCCACTTAGATGGCTCAGAGGTTAAAATGTTAGCTACCAATATGAAATATTGCGCATACAGACCTCTTGTCGGTAATGGTATTAATAGAGATACATCTATTTATGTCGGTGTCCAAACCTTAGAGAATAGTGGCGTTGACCGAAGGGTTGACTTAATTCAAACAGAAGCTGGTATGGAATGGCAAATGCCTGAAGCCCATGCTGTCTGGAAATAAGGAGGTAAAAAATGGCTAATCCTTTATATGGACAAAACAAAGCTGACAGTGCTTTATCTCATTGGGAAAAAACACTTAATGCTATTAAAAAAGCCGATAGCCCAGACCAACTACAGTTTCAAGTTTTTGAAACCTTAGTTCCAGCTGAAGGAACAACTGATGTAACATTTTCTGATACTATTGATGTTGTTTCTATCTTAGGTGGATATTGCGAGGTTTCTGGAGCCAATGGAGACTTTGAGTTCGACTTAGGGTATACTGGTGCAACAAATAACTTGATTGATGACATAGGTGCTGGCACAAATGGTTTATTCGCTATTGAGGCTGACTATCTAGATAATGCTGAAGATGTAATATTGACTTTAACATCAAATGCATCTACTTCTGATATACGAGTAAAAATAGCGATATTAACTATTAAACTAGTAACGTCATAAGGAGCTGAATAGTGGGTAAATACTGGGTAGCAAATAATCCTAATAGCGAAATTACCGATGCTAAAGCACAGAAGTTAAAGGACTTGTCTGCGACTTCCGCTGTTGTAGGTGACTTAAATGCTGGTGAGAAGGTATTTAGTTCGGTAACTGCTTTAGCTGCGGCTGGAGCTCTTGCGGCTAATACTAAATATCACTTAACGGATGTAGATGGGGCTTCTTATACGTTGCCTGCAGCTGCATCTAGTACAGTTGGAGATAGAATAGAAGTAGTCTATATTGCTATTTTAGGTGATAGTGAAGTACATAAGTATGGAACTTCTGGTGAGTTCTTTGCAGATACATCATATGTTATGAAACCATCTAATGCAAGTGGGAATTCAGCGTATACTGTTGATGTCGCTGATGGAACTGGTGATGATTTTTTAAATCTAACTGGTGCAACTGATGCTGGGTGGGGTATTGGTACTACTCTTACTTTTATTTTCAATGGTACACAATGGCACGTTGAGTGCAAAGGTAAAGCTACGGGAAATGGAAGTACGGCAGCTACCGCTGCTTTCGCAACATCATAATCTGAAATTTGAGAGGTAATAGCTCAATATAAAGATAAAAAACAAATGTATGGCGCCCTTTGAACGGTTCTGTCTCCTTTCTATATAAGGGCGTCTACATTATTTAAGGAATAAAAAATGAATTTAAATTTAGAACAACAAACAAGACTTTTAGTATCTGGTAAGATTAATGGAGTTACATCTGAAATCACACAAGATGCTATGCGAGACTTCTTAACAAGAGGAGCAGAATATGTTATTAAGAGAATTCCTAATAAACTTTTAACTCCATTTGCTACAGAAGTAGAAGTTCCTTCAGATGGGTATGCATTATCTAGTTTAAGGTTATCTGGCATCTTATCTGTTAGAAGAGGTAATCATGTGTGCAGAAGAGTATCTTCTGATATGAAAGGTAAATTTATAGACCCTACTAGTTTGCATTATGTTCCTTCAAATACTAAGAATCCAGTATACTATGAATATAATGGAAAGATTTTCGTACTCCCAAATGGAGATGCTTATGTTTCATATGTAAACTTATCTGATATTTCTTCAGATATTACAGATTTACTTGGGGAATTAGACGATGCAGTTGTAAGTTACGCAGCCTCTTCAGCGTCTAAAATATTATACAATTATCACTCTGAACAGAATGAAGATGTGGAACTGGCAAATTTACATAAAACAAATTCTGCAGAATTTTTACAAGCTGCTAATCTTATGATAGATTCATATTTAAGTGGCAAAGGATTTAATTTACAACCTCAACAAGGAGGACAAGGATAATGGCAAGTTTACAAGTAACGATAAGTGAGAGCGTTACACTTAATAATCAACCAATAGAATCTACACATACAGATACAATATCTGGTGTTAATGATGTCTTTAGAAGAATAATAACTTGTACTGCAAGTCAAACTACACCTTTGGTAGCATTTAACGATACTGTTCATGGTGCTACTGGAGCAATAGATATACAAGATACTAAATATATAAGAATAACTAATATAGATAGTTCAAATTCTATAAGAGTTTCAGTCATAGGGACAGACCATGCTACTTTTGTATTATCAGCTGGAAAGAGCTTTATGTTAGGGCAAGCAAGTAATGGATTTTTTGCATTAGCAACTGATACTACCGTTGATTATGGGGAAACATATCATAACTTATCAAGTATAGAAATCAATAATGGTAATGCATCGACAGTCCAAGTAGAATTATTTATAGCAAGCTGATGACAATACAAGAAATAATGGAAAGAACTGGGATGACAAATACTAGCATGGCTATTGCTTTAATAAAAGATGCTTTCCATTTAATACAATCAAATGATGATGAATCTAGAAAAGTGTCTTATTCTAATATAATAGTATCAAGCGATGGAGATGATAACCAATATGATTTACCATCTGATTTAGTTACATTAAGGAATATATCAGTAAAAGATACTACTGATGATAAGTATAAAAAAATAAAAAGATTAGCATTAGAAGTTAATGTTGTAGAGGATACCACTCCATGAGTGTAGATACAGAAAGAACTTGGTTTTATGAAATAAAAGGTAGGAAAATCCATTTATGGAAATGGGTTAGAAATGCATCTGTAGATACTTTAGGTGGATATAAGATAAGAACTCCAGAAGACCATTCTGGTCCATCTCTTATCTATCCAGATGAGGCTATAACTAATGGATTAAGATTTGAATATTCTGGTATTGGAGATGCTTTTGTTGTGCAAGACCCTACAGAAACAGTAGATTCTTCTTTAACTACAGTATCATCTCCTTCTGAGTCGTCTTACGTTAATCTTAACAGAATGTTATGTTTAGCTGTTATAGATTACTTAAAAAGTCAAATGGAAGAAAATAAAGGAGACTTACAAAAAAAAGAATATTATATGAGAGAGTTTTGGAAAAAGGTTTCAGATAATCAAAGTAATAAGAAAAAGGTTAACATAACTTTTCCAACAACTCCATTTGCAGTTAAATAACCAAGATACCCATGAGATAGCCAATCTCGGTAAGGTATCGTAACATAGGAGAAAA
>TARA_R100001594_G_scaffold25932_3_pt1 | contig 13800 bp, 19 predicted proteins | sample TARA_R100001594 | Tara Oceans TARA_R100001594 (sample SAMEA2622752) | marine metagenome | biome: marine biome (ENVO:00000447); feature: marine epipelagic mixed layer (ENVO:xxxxxxxxx); material: "saline water (ENVO:00002010), including plankton (ENVO:xxxxxxxx)" | depth 150 m | reverse complement strand
TAGCGATCATTGCCAGTTGACTAAGAGCACTATCACTCCCTGCTTTTGCCTCACCTACAAGCTCTTCTGTAGACTTATCTCTTTTATATAACCCTGTTTCTTCATCAAGATATTTACCTGCATCTCTTACATCTTGCTTTAATGGAGCTGCCTGAAGATCAGCTAAACTTGCAAAAGGGCTTGTTGCATTTGAGCTTAATTTTACTTTAGAATTAACTTTTGTAGGCTCACCATCAATTATCTTATATTGATCCCAATAAGGCTCATTGTAATATTCAAATCCACTCCAACGCTTATATGTTCTTCCAGATGGAACATTATATGTCTTTCCTTCTTCAACTACTTTATTACTACCAGCATATAATTCATCAATCGTACCTCCTTCTTGATATTTAGGTACAACTCCTCCCTCTTTAAAGAATCCAACGCTTGAAAATAATTGATCTAACATAGACAGTCCTTCTATATCTACATTTTTAATGTCTTCACCTTTTTTCCATGCATCTACAAAATCTTCACCAAGAAAGGCTTTTCCAGACTTGCTTAACGCATCTGTTAAGGTATATTTCTTTCTTAACTCATCTGACATAGCCTCTTTCTGAGTATCGTAAAGCTCTCCAATACCAAATACTCTATCTTCAGGACTTAAATCATATTCTTCAGGAATATCTTTAATACCTGAGTATTCCTTTAATATTGGAGCGATAAGAGGCTCAGTAACCTTACTTGCTCCAGGGACAACTAACTCAAGAAATTTATTTGCAATCTTCCCTTTCTTAAGCATATCTTGGAAGCTTTCCATTTTACCTCTCATAGATTTATTTATTTCTTCAAGCTCTTTTACTCCTAAAGCTTTTTTCCCTTCAATCCTTTTTTCAAGAAGGTTTGATAAAATATTTTGCATATATTTTCTATCCATACTTACCCCTATCCCTTATAAAAAACTGTTAATTTAAAATCTTTGCTTACTGAATCAGACTCCATATTTCCAGCAGTACTACCAATACCCCCAGCCTTAATAGTATTGTTATCTGTATTATATGTAAGTGATATAAAGTCTGGATGTCCACTTCCAATAATCCATTCTCCAGAAGAAAGTTCTCCATGAGCAGAACCTTCAACTCTAAGTTGAGCTCCAAGAAAATTATCAGGGTTAATGTAATCAGGAAGAGCTATTACCATTCCCTCTACAGTTGTTCCTGTAATTAAAATTGCCCTTGGTATAAAAGAACCTCCGTCTTTTCCCTTTGCATTAATTCTATCTCTTTTTTGAAGCTCTGATAATCTTGATGTTAGCATATTATTTTACCTTCTTGCTTCTATATATTATTGTAATATCTTCAATTTCAAATGTCTCTTCTGCTACCCCATTGAATCTTAATTGAAGGCTATATATATTATTAATAGTTGCGTTTGGCTTAATCTCAACTCTTTCAATTACAGACGTATCAGCATCTAAGTTTGCATTCATGGCAAGAAAACTTCCTGATCCATCAACTGCATAAGTAACAGCTATATCGGTAGAATCACCTCCAGGAATATAGCTTATAACAACTTTATATATTTTTTTACGAACTGATGGTGCACCAAAATCAATATCTTTTGTTATATAGTCAATTGTTTGGTTACCTGATGGGGTAGCACTATAATTCTGTATAGCGTCTTGCCCTCCAAGCCAAAAAGAAAGATTTCCTTTATATATAACAAAATTTGATACTGCTATATTTGATCCTTTAGCTATAATATCTTGTGCTTCACTCCATGATTGAGTCATAAAATCATAAATAAAAGCATCATCACCACCAGCAGTCCCATCATCATCTTCTTCAATGTTTTTAAATACAACTAAACGCTTTGATCGTGGATCATATCCTATAGATGGAGTGCTCCTAGCATCTCCAGCTGTACTTGTACTAGTATTAGTAGCTCTATCAAGCTCATATCCTGAAACCACACTATCGTCAGATAAATTCCAATCAGTTTCCTTAAATTTACCATGAGTAAGCGATACTACTGTTTTCCCATCATACAAATAACATCCTTCTGAATTTGCCCATGCAATACCAAATGGAACTCTGCATACTTGACATGGATTTGAAACTCCAATATTATTAAATACATTTTCAACATAAAATTGTGATCTTGATACATTTACAACTGATACAGTTCCTTGTCTAAATTGCAATATCTTATCACTAAATGATTCAAGTGCAGTTATTGCTCCCCCCTCAACAGATGGAGACTCATATGTGTTAAATTTAGGGAAACACCCAGGTCTCCCAGGCATTGAAAACATCATAGTATCTTGGTTTATAGGAACTTTAGTAGCATCTGCCTGTGCATTAAATGCAACATTTGCAATATATACTCTTCCGTCAGCTCCAATTGTTGATGTTTTATATTTTACTGGAAAAGCAGATATATTTTCAGTATTACCTGCCGTATCATATACTTCGTCTTCAAAAAATCCATTCAAATCTACATATTCAAGTAAATCAGGGGGACTATCAATTGTCAAATCGCTAGCTAAATCAGAGAGGTCACTAGATGTTGTCCATGAAGTAAATGTAGAATCTGTTGACCTTTTTACACCTTCTTCCCATGAAGCTTCTGATAGATAGTATTTTTTTGCATTATTCTCAGAAGCCTTAGAGTAATATATTCTTACTCCATTAATCCTTGCATCTCCTCCTGCTGGGTCATCAGCTGTATGGTCTATACTTATATTAAATGTTAACGTCTTCCCATCAATAGCAAGAGTCGTTGGAGTTATAGTCCCACCACTTTCTGCGCCAAGAGTTGATAATGAAGTTTCGTTGATTCCGTCAAATAAATAGGATGCATAAAATGTAAATGTTTCTGATGTATCAGCTAAACCCCACCCTCCAGCATCACCAGTTTTGTTAAGTGAAATTCTTATACTCCCAGAGGCATTTGCATCAGCATGTGCAGCCCCTACTTCTTCACGAATTTGATTGGCTACATCTGAATTATCAACTAACGGAGAATTAATCAAAGGTTTCCCTGTAACCCATTTTGTTATTGGGACTGTGCCATTATTAATATCAGCCCTATCTACAAGAATTAATGCTTGAGGAGTATTATGAAGATTTAAGAAATTTGCATCACACATATATACTCCATTACCTTGTGCATATATTGATGGAGATATATCCGTTAAATTGTCATCACCTCCAGTTCCAAGGTCGACTTGAACAACATTACTTGCTTCCTTAAAGGCTATTTGATTTCCAGTATTAGTTCCTGTTGCACTTGCCTTTGCGATAATTTCATAATTCCCTTTTACTGGGTTAGATGCCAACGAATGAGAGCTATTAAAAACATAAGCCCCATAACCAGTAGCAGCACTTCCATTATTGCTTTGTGCTATAGTGGTACTTCCAGTAGTTGCTTTTGCATCGCCTAATGTAGTAATTCTTCCTTGATTTGAAAAAGAAACATTTTCAGCTTTCGTACACTCAGATAAAGACATATCTCTTGCAGATGTTTTTTTATTTAAACCTCCAGAAAAGTCACTAAACTGATATGCCAACTTTCTTTGACCAACATTTTTTGGCAATGGCTCAAATCCAGACTTAACAGCATTCCATCCAACTATCGCCGTAGCTTGATTTCCACCTGATAAAGAGGATAACTCACTAATACCTTGTGAGTTTGCTATAGACTCAATATTTGCACTAAACTCAGTTGATGGGGATGCATCTAACGAGTCACCTGAGTCAGATGATGATCCACTGAAGAAAGAACTCCAGCCAGGGATAGATATTTTACCAGCCATTTATACTATGCTTTCTCTAGGATAGCCTTTTTGATTACACCTTCTACAGTCTCGTATAATGCATTCATTATTTTTTCTTCAGTAGCCTCAGACAGAAATGGAATGTCCACATTGTCATTTAAAGCCTTTACGACTTCTTTCTGAAGTTCTTCTCCAAACACTTCGTTAACTAAATCTTGTTTTACGCTGTCGAATAAACCCATCAGTTCTCCTTTTTTTTGTTATTACAGGTGTTGCAATTTACACATTTTTCCCCTTTAAGAGCAAGTTGCTCTAAAGTGGTAACTTTATCTTCCAATATTTCTACTTTTTCATCCAAATCATTTGGATTTTCTACATAGTCTAAAACCTTATCAAGCTTGAAAACAGTAAGTAAGTGGTCAAGCACTTTAGGTAATAATATTTTTAATAGTATTGGTGGTATCATTTTTTCGGTTCTCCATCCATTAATCTTGATAATATATCTTCAACGCCCTCTATATATCCCTTTACTTCTTCAACCTTAAGTTGGGCTAACTTAATTTGTGAAATTAAAGCCACAATTATTTTTTCCAATCGCTCAAAGTCTTCATTCATCTCTCTTGTGAGAGTCTCTTCAAGAAATTTCGTCCTTTGAATAATATACCAACCGAACCCAACAAGCATTGCAATTGGCAAACCATATTGGTCTATGATATTTAAATCCACTATTTATTTCCATCCAATAATTCACCCCATAAAGATGTCTGACCATCTATTATTTGGATTACATGAACAGTAAACAAGCCACCATTATAGAAATCAACAATAGCAAATGCATGTGACCAATTGATATTCCTACCACCAAGCCAAGCATTTTGCTCTTTAGACATGTCTTTAAGACATCCAATACTCCACGCACTTTTAACTCCATCCATGTGAGTAACCGAAGTTTGTTGTATGTCATGATGATGTCCGTACATTACATTTGTTCCCAAACGCATTAAGTGGTTGCGTGTATGATGAACTCCAGCAAAGTGATGACCATGATAAAACCACAGTTTCCCTATCCTTAGATACTTCCCAGCAGGGTGATACTTGTACCCACGTTTCTTTAGATTTACGCATTGTTCAAACCTCATATTACTTAAGTAAGGATGCTCATCTACAAAGCGATTCATCCAATCATCATGATTTCCTTCAATCATATGTCGTTCTTTACACTTTGCCTTATTCAATGAAGCATCAATAATATCCATACCTTCATTTACATCTTCAATATCTTGCTTTATAAATGGTAGCTGATATTCCAATGGTGGACGTTTTCTTTTCTTCCATTGCCAATGTGAACAACCATTCCATTCTCCCACATCACCCAAATCTATATAAATATCAGGCTTTACGATTTCAATTGCTTGACATAATACCTTAATTGCAGGCATGTCTGCTAAAGGGAAATGTTTATCTGGTGTTACGATTGCTCTTTTTACTATACCTTTTTTCTTAGCCACTATTAGCTCCCATCATATATTGTTGCTGGTAATGCTGTTGCTTTTACAATAAATGGAGCATATTCACCTGTTGCATCACCACCCCAATATAAATATACTCTACTTGCTTGTTCAGCCTTTGCTCCAATCCAATAAGTATAAGATGAATTTGCTGTTAACCCTGTAATAACCCATCTATGATTGACTTGCATTTCATCGGTCTCATCTCCTTCTCCAATAAAATGCTCATGAGTAACATCTACTGGATTATATGTTGCATTATCTGACAATCCAAGCTGTAACCATCTATTTGTTGTCCATTTACAAAATACACTTGCAAAAATTTCAACATTACCACTTGGAGGAGCAACGAAGGTTACTTTAGTTGTTGAATCAATTGTAACAAAAGCAGCTGTAACATTGTAACTTGTATCAGCAGAATCATTTAATAAGCAAGTATATCCCAATATCATACCTGCATACGAACTATCAGTAGCACTAAACTCAGTTCCTGCATTTTTAGCTACAAAATCTCCAGACCCAGAATCTAATATAATATCTCCAGGAGCATCAACAGAAAAGTGATTCCCAGGAGAGATAGTTAAGCTACTAGGGCTAGTAATATCATTCCCATCAATATCTATATCACCAGTAACAGTTAAATTGCCTGATACTGTAGTCATTGATGCTGAACCTGCAGCTATCGTTACATCAATCTCACCATCAGTTGCATGTTCTCCTTCTATCACTAAACCTGCAGTAAGTTGTGATGAGCTACCATTACTTTCAGCTACATAAAAGCTAAGTTTACCAGCTTCATCTCCATCTGTTGCTTCTGATATTTCTCCTACAATCTTAGCAAAATGTGTTAATTCTTGAGCTGAATTATCAGCTTGAAATAATATGATTCCTATGTCATCTCCGTCAGCACCTGCAGCTCCCTTATCTTTTTTGAACCAAAAATGTGCTCCTTCTGCATCATTTACATTATTTTCAAGTAAAAATATTGGAGCAGTGCTTACCGAACTACGTGCATGAATATGTGCTACTGGAGATGATGTGCCAAGACCCAAATATCCATCAGAGTTTAGCATTGCAGCTTCAGTCCCAGCAACAAAAAATTTCATATATTCACTTGATTGTGAAGCTACAATTTTTGTATTTCTTGCTGCTCCCCAAAATAAATCATAAGCATCTGTCATCCCAATATGACCATTTGTTACATGCAACTTTGCAGATTGAACTGTAGAAGTAGTGCCTATCAAAAAGTATCCATCAGTATCAAATCTTGCAACCTCTGAGTCATTCCCAATAAACCTTAAAACTTTATCAGCACTTGCATGACCCCATGATAAAAATCCACTTGTTCCATCAGCATTTATCTTTGCATAATTGGTATCTTTTTCAGCAATTACACTTGCTGTTCCACTTGTTTTTACTGCCTTTATATCACCAGCAACCTGTAATTCCACCCCAGGAGATGTCGTTCCAATTCCTACATTCCCGTCATTCTTTATTACCATTCTTGTTGTGTCATTAGTCCCAAACTGAATGTTTTTATCTTCTCTATTATTTATATGGAATACACCTGTGTTTGTACCAACAGTAGTTCCATTACTTGTGTTGCTACTTAATCCTGTATTGCTATCTTGAAATTGGATATAGTTTACTGTTGATGAGCCTTGAATTAATCCATTTAAATTACCATCACCATAAACATGAAGTTTTGCTCCAGGAGATGCAGTACCAATTCCTAATCCTGTAGCCCCTAATCTTACGCCCTCTGTAAGTGTGCCATTATTCATAGTATATAATTCTATAGTACCATCTTCAGTTCCATCTGAAGCATCATTTATGGATGCAACAATCTTTGCATAGTCTATTTTTTCAGGTGTTCCTGCATTATTGTATCCTTGAAATAATAACTCACCAATCTCATCATTATCTTGTCCTGCTGAAGTTGTTCCTCCCACAGTTGAAGGAGTTCCTGAACCTTGACGTTCTCTTAGAAAATTTAACTTTGTACCTGTGGATGCATTTGAAGAAGCATGAAGTGTAAGTCCTCTATTAGAATTGTGTAGCAACTGAACCTCAGAATCAGCACCAAATAATATATACTTACTATCAGCAAGAAGCTTAAGGTGCTCAGTTGTTTTTATAGAGCCATTAACATCAAGTTTTTCTCCAGGAGCTGTTGTTCCAATACCTACATTCCCTGCACTTGTAATGCTCATCCTTTTATTAGCAAATCCATTTGTATGAATATGTACACTATTATCCCCATCAGTACCCATTTGAAGATATCCACCATTTAGAACTCTTATCCCAAGAGAATGTGATGTATAATAAGTATAGTCTCCAAATTGATGATACATATTTGTTTCTTGTATGGTAAGCTTATCTGTAGGGGTTGCTGTTCCAATTCCTACATTCCCACTATCGTCAACACGTATCCCTTCATCACCACCATCATTAGAAATATATTTATCGTTGAGTCTTAGGTTACGTTTTAATGTATAATTAGGTATCCCAGGAGATATTAATTTTGTTTTTGACATTATGTAATAATACTTATATTAAGTTTTTGGCTTCCATCGGGGGCTCTTACAGATACATTGTCAGTGCTAGATATAGGTAGGATTAAAGTCTCACCTGCACTTAATCGTATCCCCTCAGTATCATCACTTGAAACTCCACCATCACCTATCATGATATAACTTGCATTATCAAAATCAGGTTGTATTATAATCTCCTTACATGTACTAACAGTTGCTCCTATTAATGTAGATATAGTTTGAGCACTTGTTGTAGCTGTATCTTGTGGATAAGTTGTAAATGTACTTGAGCCTGTTCCAATTGTAGCATTGACATCAAGACGATTATTCGTAACGGATACAACATCTCCATCACCATCAATAACCTTTACAGCGTTAACGCCAATACTAGCCAATTGTTTCGCCTATACCTTTATCAGCAATACTCTCAACAGTATTCACAGGCTTTGCAGCTTGTTTCTCTATTCCATCATAGTCTCCTGCTCCTGTGACATATTCTAATATACGTGCTTTAATCTCAGCCTTCGTAGCAGATGAAGATAATGTTGAATCTGTCCAATCAATATAATTCCCATCAGCACATGTTATCCCAAATATCCAATATTTATGTGTACCATCTTGTTTAAAAGATTCCATCCTTACTATTTTTGATGCATTTGCCTCAGATGTTGTAAAAATTGCCATATTACCTATCCTTTATTTAATACTTCTGACAATCCTGCTTTATCAATATTGTCAATCTTATTCTTAAGTTTCAACCTTGCAACATCTTCAAGAACATTAATTTTCCATTTCTCAAAGTTTGCCTTTATGCGTTCAATGCTTTTCTTTTCTTCTTCTACACTAAGCTTAACCTTATCAAGTTTTCTTTCCCATAATATCACTTCATCTTCACCTTTACCAATCAAAGATTCAACAGCCTTTAACTCATAGTCTTTATCTTTAATTTTATTTTTAAGGCTATTTACTTTTGAATCACAATCCTTCTCAAATGAGTTAAACTCTTTCTCTTTTTCAGAATATTCCTTAACTTTGCCTTTATAAAGATTAACTATCTCTTTAGTTTCTTCTTGATATTGTTGTTTCCTTAATTCATGAGTCTCATCAAGATTATTTAAGCTATCAAATAGATTATCATAATTTACATTTAAATCTTCAAGCTCTTTTTTCTTGCTTTTCTTATTAGACTCAATTAAATCGATATCATCAAGAAGTCTTTCAGCTTCTTTCTTTTGAAAACTTAAAGATGCAACATCTTGAATAAGTTTTTCCTTATCTTTTCCAAGCTTTGCTATATTCTTATCAATAGAACTTTCTTCTTTCTTAAGTCTAGAAATTTTAGAATCAATTTTTGCAAATTTTTCTTCAATTTTAAAGACCTTATTCTTTTCAGAAACAAGTTTCTTTTTTTCAGAATCAATAGTTTTACTTAAAGATTTTATTTCAGAGTTACAAAGCTTAATTTCTTTATCAAACTCTTTTAAAGATGCTTCTTTATCTTTAATAGAAAATTCAAGAGATTTATTTTTACCTTCAAGTTTTGCATTCTTTTTTAAAATCGCTTGTTTTAAATCACTTGATTTTATGCGAATTTTTGGCTTTCCTATACTTGCCATATCAATCCTTAATGAAAAGATAAAACTGTTAATGCATCATTATCTGTTCCAGTACCATCACCATGAATGGTAACTTCTTCAATAAGCATGCCTTTTACCTGAAATGGAAGATAATCATGAGATATAACTATATCGTCTCCATGAGCTCCATTTACCTTTAAGCTTATTGTTATTCCTTCATCATCTGCTGCTACTCCACTATATATAATAACTTCTTTTGCTGGTGTATCCCAAGAAGCAGTTGTTTGAGCAGTAGTATTACTTAATGTTAATACTTCACATTTATAATTTTCATATACCTGTAAGTTATTTGATTCTTGTACTGTATATTTATGTAATGGTTTGTTTGCCATTTTTATTCTCCTTTTGAGTGTACTTTAAGGTCTTGACAAGACCATGAACGTACTATTTTAAGTCTTTACGAATCTTTACTATAATATGTATGAGAGTAGCTGCCAATATAGCTACCCTCAATGTATCAGGTAAAGCACTCCAGAAACTAATAGCAATCCCTGTTGCTCCTTGTCCTGCAGTTACCAATGAGTCTTTAAGACTCTCCATTGTCATCCTTCAATTGCATCAATACCTCCAAAGCACCTTCTGCTTTATGAGTCATTGTTTTGAAGTATTCAGCCTTTTCAGCATATTCTTTCAATTGTGTCTTCAATGCTTCAATTGAAGATTCAACTGTAGGCTTTTCTACCTCTTGAAGTGTTTCTTGTTTTGCTTCTTTCTCTTTAGACATTACGTCTCCTCTTTATGTTGATTGTATTGTAACAATTCCTGAGTATATAAGGTCATCTGTAGCTGCAACAGCTACTTTTATCATTAACAGATTTGTATCTGAGCCTGCATGATTAGATGCTAAAGCAGTGTCATCACCAACAGTAAGTCCACTATTTGATATTTCACTTCCTATAGTTCCATCAGTAACATCAAACGTATATACTTCAACTTCATTTGCTGTATCACTTCCATAAATTCTTACTTTTGTAGCTGTATATCCAAGAGGTATATCAACAAATGCATAAAACTCACTAGCTGCATTACCAGCCCTATATCCAAAATTACTTCCATCATCATCTAATCTTGCTACTGTACCAACATCATTGTTTATTATAAAATGATGTGCAGGTATTTTAATTACAGTTCTTCCTTCGACAAGTTTTCCTTCAATTGTTAAATTTCCACTCGTATCAAGTTGAAGTTGCGTATTAGTACTTAATATTCCAGCATTATTGGTAGACATTTTAAATGTATGAGAGTCACTTCCATCATTACCTATATTCCATTTTACTGAATTGCCTGCAGCAAAAGTTACGGAAGAATCTTGAGATGTAAGTCCTGAGTCAAGAATAAGGAAAAAATTATTACTACTATCAACATCTTGTATCTCAATATATCCAGCAGCCCCTGAGAGTTGTACTCCATCATCACCTAACTTTAAATTTCCTGTAACAGTAAGATTATCATTAATTGTTGTCTCGGAGGTTGTATGTCCTATAGATACAGCTATACCAGATTCTTCTGTAGCTATCTTTAATGTTCCAGTAGAGTTTTCTATATAACTATTAGAACCATCATGATATATAGACATATCATAATTATTACCTACCATAAGTTTAACATTATCTCTTAAAAGCAATAAATCATTGCTTTCATCCCATAATAAATATCTACTAGATGTAGCACCAAAGAACTTTACATCATGCCCTGTATTATCAACACCAACTGTCAATGTACCTATCATCGATGTATTACCTGTTACATCAAGACTACCTGTTACATCTAATTGGTCTGCAGATTCATCCCATTCCATATACTTGCCACTTGTCGCTCCGAAAAACTTTACATCATATCCCGTATCATCAACCCCAATAGTTAATGTAGAATTTAATTGTGTAGCACCTGCAACAGTAAGAGTTCCATCAAGACTTACATTTTGAGTTGTTGAACTTGTGGAAGTCGCCTTTGTATTTGAGTCAGTACTCCAAGTAGTTGATGTTGAACTCATTTATATTCTCCTATAACCTTGGTACGGATAATTGTCGTACACCTGATTTGCGTGATGGATATTGTTTAACAGACTTCTCATACATTTGTCTAAAATATTGAGCTTGTTGTAAATCTCCTTGGTCTTCAAATAATCTTGCTTTTACATAACATAACAATGCATTTTGCATTCCTGTATCAACCCCATGAGTAGAACTCATTTCTCCTGTGTAATTAGGAGTATCTCCATCAACAGCTATAGTCTCATATTTTGAGTGATATGTAATTCTCAAACCATTTGAAACATCAGAATCTTGATATGTATCATAAGCCTCATTTGTACTCTCAGTAGAATCTGTCGTTAAGTCAAGTGCTAATACTGCAACACGCTTGTCATCGTTATACCATGCAAAATATTGATTTGGAAATGTTCTTTTTTGTGTCGCCATATCCCCCCTAACTACTTGTTAATGAATCATCGGTTATATCAGTATCCTCACGCAACAGTTTATGTGAATCTGATAATTTTGGTATCATTACATATCGACTATTTGTATCTAATATTTCTACCTTTGTAATATCAATGACTTGGTCATCAAGACCATACCATCTTTTTTTGCTTTCTAAATTTGTTACTGCTGATACAGTATATTCTTTTTTCTTTGATGCCATGTCCAATAAACCATCATTCATCAATCGAATCATATAACCTTCAGGTTGACGACCCATTAAATGTTCAATTTGTTGCACTAATTCTTTTGGTGTCATTATTGCCCTCCTTTAAGAGCTGCTAAACCTTTATCATAATCTTGTTGCAATTTTGTTTGTTGACCTTGATACCATTGATACTCAGTAACAAATTGCTGAAGTTCGGCACTTAATGCATTAATCGTACCTTGAGACATCTCAGTGTCCTCTTCATTTTCTAGCCAAAACCTTACATTTTCCCAACCTTGACTTAATGAAGATATTGCACTATAACTTCCATCTTGGTCTGAATGAACAATTGATGCATTCATTTCACCCATTGCACTTTGAAGTGATTTAATGGCTGCATATAGAACAACAAGATATTCAGCCTCATCAGGGAAATTTGCAATCGTTCCATTATCATTATATGCAACAGAAGGATATGAAATATGAAATATTTTTGCATCACTACTTGGAGTAGGGTCAGGCTTTACATATAATTTTGATGCATCACCAGTACCATCAATCCAATAAACAGGGTCAGTAGCTGTTCCATAATACATTAAAGAGCTTGAATCTTCTGCCATACCCCCATACATTGAAGGAATCTTTCTGCATGGAGCATATATTGTCGTGCTATCTCCAGTCTCCCTAGAGATAAACATTACTTCCCCAAATCCGTCTAAATCTTGACCACCCGAGCCTGTTAGCGCAGTTATAGCCATACATTTTTCTTTTAATTTCTCAGGCAACAAATTAATAATTTCTTTTGCCCCATCTGTAAGAAATTGAGTTAATTCAGCTTGGCTTGGAGCTGTAGAGCTTCCATTAATAGTCAGTCCTGTTAACCCCATGACTTGGTCGTCAAAGTTAGCCATCTACCACTTACCTCCCATGCCCTCAACAGATTCTTGCATTGTTTGAGGTGTAAATTCTACCTGTGTTTGACCAGACCAAGTTGTTCTCATGTTGACATGATTCTTTGTGTTATTAAATTTTCTACCAAATGCGTACCCACATTCACATTTAATCGTCTCAGTTATCGGAAAGACAAAATCCGTTGAACTCTTGCATTCCTTGCAATAATACGTCCTTGTTCTTTTCATTCTTTTCTTTCCTTTTCTTTGATTTAAATTTTTTGTTTATTTTCTTTTTTTCGTACTCGTTACTTTTGTATCCCATTTAATTTCCAACTTTTTTCATAGCCTTGCTATGAGCTAAATTAAAGCTACTCCCTTTTAGCATATCTTTTTTCATCTCATTCATATGCTTTTTACTATGATGCTCTTTATGCTTCTCTAGCATATTACGTTCTTTCTTACTTATAATTCCACCATCTTGATAAACCTTTACTCTTCCACCTGCATCATAGGTTGGATATTCCACTTCTTGTCCTATTTTCTCTGCATAGGCTTTTGCCTCAGCCTTGCCTTTTTTTGTATAATCAAATTCTTTTTTGCCTACTTTTGGCATTATAATATTTCCTTTCTATCTCTTGCATCCATAAGTGGTATATCACCATACTCATTGATATATTCAAGCATTGCCATTGTTGATGGGTTTACAGAATCCTTCTTAATAATGAACTCACCACCTTCAGCTTCAATCGGTATTCCTCCTTGTGCATGAGACTTACCTTCAAGAGCACCACCACCAGGATATTTTTTAAAATCTTTTTTGCCAAACATATAATCTCCTTT